>Ga0172379_10002077_pt1 | contig 36976 bp, 41 predicted proteins | sample GrowelOW334metaG_FD_119756 | JGI IMG/M metagenome (GOLD analysis project Ga0172379, IMG submission 119756) | Groundwater microbial communities from an aquifer near a municipal landfill in Southern Ontario, Canada - Groundwater well OW334 metaG | ecosystem: Environmental > Aquatic > Deep... | reverse complement strand
GGCTTTAAAGCCATATATCCATTTTAAAACCAAAGAATACTTTAACTTCTTTAAATTATTTTTACCTAAACAAATCGTCGCAGGAATTGGCAACTTAGCCTTGGCTAACTTTTGATAATCTACCCATTTCCCCTCGCCCAACTGGCCATCCCCAATTACGGAATCCACAACCTTTTTCCCGCTATTTTTGAATTTTTTTGCCAGTTTGATTATTTGTGGCAATTTTTCCGCCCCGGCATTTAAATATGGGTTACGAATATATAAAGAGTCATATTCCTTTACATTTACTTCAAAATCTATCCGCACTAAATCCTCCATGGATACCACATTTAGGCCAATTCCAAGACGCCCGGCTTCTTCCATAAGCCTTTGAGTGGTGTACGATTTTTTTGATGAGATTAATAAAATGTTCATTTCTGCCCTATATACAATTCTACCTTAAAATATGATATACTGTATATGTCGCATAACGCATTACGTAAGGGCGCAAAAATACCCTAGTCGCGATATGTCCTGGGGACACTGTGGACAACCCATAGTGTCGCATAACGCATTAAAGCCTAATTGAAAGCCAAAATGTCTGACATAAAAAACAAAATTGACTCCCCTCTTTACCGTTATATATCGGAGTTTTTGGAATACTGTGAAATCGGCAAAAATCAAAGCCGTAACACTATTTTGGCTTATCATCGTTATCTGCATAAGTTTTTAAATTTTGTCTTACCTTTAGGCATTAAAGACCCAAAAGACATTGATTTAGAAACCGTAAAAAAATACCGGCTATACTTAAACCGGCTAACCGACGATAAGGGTAATTCCCTAAAACTCATTACTCAAAATTACCACTTAATTGCTTTACGCGCCTTTTTAAAGTATTTAGCTAAACAAGATATACCCACCTTGTCGGGCGAAAAAATTGAGTTACCTAAAAGCCCACAGCGCCAGGTGGAATTTTTGGAAAAAGATGAGTTGGATCGACTATTTTTAGCAATAGCGGGTGAAAAAGATGAACTTCAACGTTTGCGTGATTCAGCTATTTTGCAAACCCTTTTTTCCACCGGCTTACGCGTTTCTGAATTGGCTTCCTTAAAAATAGAAAGCATCAACCTTGACCGCAGGGAATTTACCGTCCGCGGCAAAGGCAGTAAACTTCGACTGGTGTTTTTGTCCGACGAGGCCGCGGAAACCATAAAAAAATATTTGAGCAAAAGAAAAGACAACAGCAAGGCACTGTTTGTCGGCCATTCGGAAATTGGCCAAAGCTCCCCTACCTCGGGGAAAATCGCAGATAAAGGCAAGAAAATAGTTGCAGAACAAAAAAAGATTGAAAAAGAAATCGCTAGTCAAGAATATGGAAAAAACGATAATAATAAAAATAACCATAACAAAGCCAGTGGGTTAACAGTTAGGCAAATTCAAAGGATAATAAAAAAATATTGTCGGATTGCCGGAATTATTAAAAAAGTTACCCCACACACCTTGCGCCACAGCTTTGCCACAGACCTCCTGCAAAATGGCGCCGACATCCGCAGTGTACAAACTCTACTAGGTCACGCCTCTATTACTACCACACAAATCTATACTCATATTACTAACCAAGGACTTCGCGATATTCACAAAAAATTTCACAATAAAAAATAAATCCCTTTCCATATTCCGGAAAGGGATTTATTTTTTATTGTGGGTACTCATCTTAATTCTTGATTCATAATTCTTAATACTTACTCACACATACCACTTATATTCGCTCATGGCACGCATGGCGTCTTCCATATTTACCTGATACTCGGATTGGTCTTCTTTGCTATATTCCGTTAAAGGCAACTCACAATGTGGACACACCCCTTCGTTATCCCGACTAAAACCGCACACATCACACATATACATATAAAAATTTTTCACACATATCACCTCCCTCTTATGTTTTTTGTTTTAATACTATAATTTATTTAGTTTTGCAAACTATTTCTCCTTTCACTTCCATTAAACTCCTTTTATTTAATGTAGTCAATATGTTATTTTATGATTTACCTCATTTTTGGTAAAAAATATATTTTCCCAATCAATTAAGAGAAATAATCATCATCGTGGTTTAAGGAAAAACTCGCCTTATGAACCTTTAAAGCACTCTTTATCCACCTAAATACCGCAACTTGAAATATTAGCCCATTTATGATATAGTTTAGCAAGTTAAATTTATGGTCGCGTAGCTTCCTCCTTCGTCCCGAAAAATCGAGACTATGGCGGACAAGCTGTAACACTATCATAAGTGAATATTATCCGCTCAATTGTTTTATTGAAAGAAATCTATTTGGTCGCGTAGCTCAGTTGGATAGAGCGTCAGCTTGCGGAGCTGAAGGTCGCAGGTTCGACCCCTGCCGCGATCACCATTCGACTCGTCCTAATAAATTAGGACTCGCTCATGGTCTTCGACCGCCATGATTTTAGACAATGTAAAATTCAAATTATCGGGAGTCGAATGTCCTGAGCCTGTCGTCTGTTCGACCGAACTCAAGGCGACCCTGAACAAAGCTGAACGGGTCGAAGGGCAGTAAATTACTATTTCGGTCTCGTAGCTCAATGGATAGAGCAGTGCTCTTCTAAGGCATTGATGTTGGTCCGATTCCAACCGAGACCACCATTCGACTCGTTTTGATAAATCAAAACTCGCTCATGGTCTTCGACCCTGAACAAAGCTGAACGGGTCGAAGGGCAATACAATTTAATAAATATTTCTTTAATTTTTAAACACCCAGCCCCTTGTTACAAAGGGCTGGGTGTTTGTTATTCGTTGACAATTTAAACTTTTAAACTTTTTCGGCGAAATACTGTTTGTTTAATTTTACTGCCCAATACCCTACTCCCATTATGGCTAAGCCCGCCAGTACCAAGGCAAGGGGCCAACCTAAACCGGAACTAAAATATTCGCTGGTCAGTTTTAAAATGTAGCCAATTAAAAACAAAGAACCAAAAACCAAAAACCCTTTGCTTTTCACATAAACACTTAAGAAAATTACTCCAAAAACCAATAATGGATATATTAACTCCCAAAAAGCATTTTGATTTGGCTCCCAGCCACCTAAAGCCATAGCCGAACCCAAAAATGCCAACACCCCAAAACCATATAGCGTTCCGGTGATTGCTTTAAATGAAGTGGTTTTTAAGTAATAACCAACGAACATCCAGGTTAAGCCCTCCACTAGAAACCGATACTCCCATATTTTTGAAGTGTTTTCATATGTTAAACTTTGTCCAACCATCAAATTAATCAGAAAATGGAATAGCCCGGTGGCAAAAATAATTCCGAAAAACAGCAATATTGTTTGACGAAAAAACCACAAAGAGCCTAAAAATACGGTTGTTGAAATTAAATAAATTAATACCTGCAAGCTATCCGCCGAAGTATCCATCCCCGATTCTTTAAAAACAACATTTAAAGCTAGCGGGGCCAAACAACCGGCAATTAAAAAGAAAGCTTGGGAGATTTTTTTTAAATTTTCATACCGATACAGCAATGACCCGACCACATAAGCGGCAATAAAACTTCCAAAAGTTACAAAAATGCGAATGAATGAGGAAAAATTATCCCAATTTTGGTAAGCTAACACACAAATTCCCAAAAATACTATGCCACCACCAATATAGTACATAATTTCCGACAAAGTAATGTGCTGTTTTAACGCGTCTGATTGTACCAAGTTATCTCCAGGTAACACTGCCAATACTTCCTCCCGGCTAATGGCGCCAGAAAGCGTGAGTTGTTTTAACTCCGCCAAAACTTGTTGTTTCTTAATATCGTTAGGATTTTCCATATGTGTGATTTTAATTAATTACCTACTGAACCCAGCCTAAAAACTGCATATTATAATAATTTGCGCTATTTAATTTTAAATCTAATTTTGCGCTACGGTTATGGCCTTTAATAAACCAGCTGTTGTAATCACTGCCACCGGAACCGAATAAAAAGTCCCCGTTGGAATTTCCTCGCTCCACTATATAACCATCCACCGAAGTTTGACTCGGGTCAAGGCGATATTTGGAAGCCTGGTCAAATGTTATTTCCATAGCGGAATTAGTCGCTACATTGTAAAGAAAAATGCGTGGTTCCGAAACCACCGGTTTATAATAAGGTGGTGGAGTGGTAGTGGCGGAAGGATTTTCTATTAAATAACCGTTGTTAACCATATATTTTGATTGACCATAAGAATAATAGTCATCACCGGTTAAGTAAATAAAATTATGGGCCGGTTTTTTACCCAAACCCGGTAAATAAATTGCCATCGCCAGCACAATAATCATTAAAACCGGTATACAAAGTGCTATTATTAAGGGAATATTTTTCTTATTCATAAATTTCTCCTTGTTTAAGGGTAGCTTAATTATACCATATTCGGTATAATAAGGTTTATGGAAGAACGCGTACAAAAATTTATTAGCCAGTCAGGCACAGCCAGTCGCCGTAAAGCCGAGGAATTCATTAAATCCGGTCAGGTTCTTATTAATGGCCGCAAGGCCAAGCTAGGCGATAAAGTTAACCCCCAGACTGATGAAGTTAAAGTCTACGGTAAACTAATTAATCAACGCGACGAATTAGTTTATATTATGCTTAACAAGCCCAAAGGCTATGTGGTCAGCAAAAGCGACCCACAACACCGCAAAACAGTTTTTGAACTATTGCCCGAAGAATTAAGAGGCAAGGTTTGGAATGTGGGAAGACTAGATGCCGATACCGAAGGTCTTTTGGTCTTAACCAATGACGGCGACCTAACTCAAGAACTCTCCCACCCAAAATACGAACACGAAAAAGAATATGAGGTTTCCACCCAAGAATTGCCGACCGAAAGTCAGTTGGAACATTTACGTACCGGTGTGGAAATTTCTACAGGAACCACTTACCCGGCACAAGTAAAACAGCGCGACGGCAAAGTTAGAATAATCATTCACGAAGGCAAAAAGCGCCAAGTCCGCCGAATGTTTACCACCGTAGGACTTACTGTGACCAATTTAAAACGCCTCCGTGTTAACAAACTTCTTTTACCCAAAGAACTTGCCTCCGGGCAATTTAAGCTGGTCACAAAAGAAGAAATCTTGTAATTGACCAAAAATTTATGAAGATAAGTTTTTATAAATTATCTTTAATAATTTTACTAGCGATAATTTTTACGGTTATCGCTTTATTTTTAATTGACTCAAAATACAAAGTGGTTGTTGTTAAAGCCCCAACAATTACCCACACTCCGGCTCCTATTGTAAAAAATGATGTATCAACTTCTACCCAGCCGTCCCCCATTGAAAATTTGAAATTAGAAATTAGAAATTCTTCGCTCCTACTCCCCGTTCCCTTCACCCCCCAAGCCCCCACAGCCAATTGGGATACAATGCATAATGAAGACTGTGAAGAAGCCGGCGCCATAATGGTCGCCGAGTATTTTTCCGGCAATAAAAATGCTCGGTTAGATTCCGAGTTTGTCGAGGAGCAATTAACCAAACTGACAAATTGGGAAATGCAAACTTTCGGTTACAATTTAGATATTAATTCTGAAGAGGTTGTAAAAATGATTACGACAAATTATGGTTTGCAAGCTAAAATAATCACCGACGTAACCGAAGAAAATATAAAAAAAGAACTGGCGCAAAACCATTTGGTTTTACTGCCAGCCAATGGCCAACTATTAGGCAACCCCAATTACAAACAACCGGGGCCAAAATATCACATGCTGGTCATTCGGGGCTACACTCCAACTTCTATTATTACCAATGATCCGGGCACGCGTAACGGCCTAAATTACGTCTATGACTTTGAAACTTTATATAATGCCAACGGCAATTGGGACCACGCAATAAGCCAAGTAGATAGAAATATAAAAAATATGATTGTGGTGTGGAAGGAATAAACTTTATAAAATTGAAATCCGCAGAAGCCAACGCATTTAATTGCGCGGGCCACTGCGGATTATTTGAGCATTACCACGGAAGCTTGTCGCCGTGCAACACCAGCACTTCCTTGAGCGTGCGCTGCTCAACCAAACCAGTGTGATTGTGTACACTGAGGATGATTGTATCAGAGCTGACCTCAGGGAGGTTGGCTAAAAAGGGTCTGCAATCCTCGCAAGGAAGCAGGGTTGCGGACTCAATACCGCTACCATCGTCTGCCTGAGGCAAACCGGCAATAGCGATTGCGATAATCCTTTCATACCCATTGGAGCGGGCATAACACCCGAGCGTCATCTCAGCACAGAACTTACGGTTCTCCTTCAACGGTTTGGCATTAGCCGCTTTGAATACCCGATAACGCTCTGTCAGGCCAACCCCCTTGGGTCGCCATACGAACATCGCACACCCGACCTTAAAACCCCGGTAGGAATATCCGCGTTCTGCAACAGACCGAGCGGTCCGTATCAAATCGCTTTTAACCCTAGCGAAGGCTTCTAGATGCTTATTTTCCACTGTATCCTCCCTAACATTCCTTCCAATCCACTAACACCTCAAAAGCCTAAAAAATAAGCTTCTACGATTTTGGCAGATTGTCATATATTATAGCACAAAATAAGCCGGCTGTCAATAGCCGGCTTATTTTTAATATTCCATTATATCTCTTCCCCTATTTGTTGTCTCCACATCGCATAATACAAACCTTTTTGGTCAACAAGCTCTTGGTGCTTGCCGGATTCAGCAAGCTTGCCTTTTTCTAATACGTAAATTCTATCTGCATGCATAACGGTAGAAAGCCGATGCGCGATTAAAACTGTAATTTGATTTTTATTCTGAGATAATTCTTTTATAGTATCGGTGATTTGTTGTTCGGTTAAGGAATCTAAGGAAGAAGTCGCTTCGTCAAAAACCAAAAGCGCCGGGTTGCGAAGCAGGGCGCGGGCAATAGACAAGCGCTGTTTTTCCCCGCCGGAAAGTTTGACCCCGCCCTCGCCAATTACGGTATCAAGCCCTTCGGAAGCGCGTTGCATTAAACTGCTGGCCGCGGATTGTTTTAAGACTAATAATAATTCTTCGTCAGTCGCCCCTTCGCGGACAAAAGTTAAGTTGTCGCGAATACTTCCTGCGAACACTTGAGTGTCTTGAGTCACCAAACCTATTTGTGCTCTTAATTCGGCTAAGTCAATATTGTCAGCGGTTAAATTGTTATATAAAACCTTCCCGCTGTTGGCAAGATAAAGCCCAACCAATAATTTTACCAAGGTGGTCTTACCACTACCGGATGGACCCACAAAAGCAATAGTCTGCCCGCTGGTGGCTTTAAATGAGACATTGGAAAGCGCGTCCCTAGAACCGCTAATGTGCCGAAAAGTCACTCCGTCTAAACTAATTTCATTGAGCTTCCCTAATTTTTGCGGGGAAAGGCTCTTTGGCTCTTTTGGCCTGGCCATAATATCTTTAAAATTTTGCAAGCTGGCTTGTGCTTCGCGATAAGTGTTTATAACATTACCCAATTCCTGGAGCGGTTGAAACAAGAAAAAAGAATAAATATACAAAGAGAAAAATTGTCCTAAAGTTATAGTACGCAAAAATACCAAGTACAGCATAACAAACAACATTCCCACTCTTAAGGCATTTACCAAAGTCCCCTGAATAAAACTTAAAGAGCGGATATATTTAATTTTTTGCAGTTCCAATTTTAAAATTTCTTCCGTGGTGTGGTTCAATCTGCTTATTTCTTGGTTTGCGAGTCCTAAAGATTTCACCAGTTCAATATTACGCAAACTTTCTGTGGTGGAGCCGGCCATGGCCGCGGTCTGTGCCACAATTTTGGTTTGAATAGTTTTAATCTTTTTGCTTAAAAAAGTGCTGGCCGCGCCAAGCAAAGGAACCATGGAAATATAAACCACGGCCACTATCCAACTTACCTGAAAGGCGTAAATAATAACAAAGGTAAACCCAATTAAGGTAATAAACAATACATTGACAGAGGCAATGACTAAATTTTGCACATTTAACCTCACCTGTTGCAAAATTCCTAAAGTCTCCCCGCTTCTCTGGTCCTCAAATACCTGATAAGGCAATTCAAGCGAATGAGCCAAACCGTCAGTATACATTTTCGCGCCCAGTTTTTGGGTCACTGTGTTAACGTAATAATCCTGGAAATTTTTTGCCACCCGAGAAACAAAAGCCACGCCCATAGAAGCCAATAAAAGTAGCCCGGCTCCATGGATAAACTGCGCTTTGGTAAACTGCTCAAACTTGGTCACATAATTGTCCAGCACGAGGCGAAAAATGTAAGGATCCAAAAGCGAAAAAATCTGGTTAATGGCGGCCAAAACTAACGCTAAAGTAATTAGCTTCCAATAACTTTTTAAGTATTTAAATAAAATTTGCATAAAAAACTTTTACTTAATAAAAAATTGGCCAACAAAAGTAACAACTACTGCCGCTGCGATAAAAAATGCCGACCCTCTTAGAAACCACTTGGAAAAACCTTTGGAAATATATGTCTCCCCCATTATTTCCGGATTCTCCGAGAACCGAATTAAAAAATAAAATACTACCGGCAGAATAGCGCCATTTAAATAGTTTGCATACAAAGTTAACCCAAATAAATTAATTTGTGGAAATAATGAAACTAGAAGCCCTAAAACAATTTGTAAAATAAAAAAGGTGTAAAATACCCGACCCTTGCCGAAAGTGGAATTTAAGCTTCGCTCATAACCGAACAGTTCCGTAAAAACATAAGCGGTAGCCAAAGGCACAACAATTAAGCCCAATAACGAAGCCGCGAGCAGTCCGGTGGCAAATAAAATATAAGAAAAATTCCCGGCAAGCGGGCGAATCGCCATGGCCGCGGTTTGAGCATCGGAAATTATGGTATTGTGGGCAAACAAGGTATATGTTACCGCAATAGCCATCATCCAAGAAAATATGTTGGTTAAAATAGCGCCAAAATAAACTTCCACGCGCTGTTCTTTTAACTGCTCCGGCTTAATGCCTTTATCGGCCACAAAACTGTTTATAAAAAATTGCCCCCAGGCGGTAACCGTGGTTCCTAATACGGCAATAAGAGTAAACCAATAATGCGGATTGGTGACAAAATGCCTTTCCGGAAAAACCAAACTTCGTCTTAAGGCCTCTCCCCAATCCGGTTTGACCAATAATGCGGATACAATATAGGTGCCATAAAATAAAATTGTAACCAAAAAAATGCGCTGGAGATTTTTAAAATTCAAAAATACTACAGATAAAATCAGACTGGTACAAACCACCAACAGTAAACCCTGCCAATGCATCCAAGCCATCCACCATGGTAAATCAAAAAGTTGGACAGCAGATTTCAGCCCCGCTACATCCTGCAAGATTACACTTTGATTCGCCACAAAATAAGCCAAAAATAAAACTACCGAAATCCGAACGCCATAATGTTCGCGGATTAAATCCCCCAAGCCTTTGCCGGTGACAATAGCAATACGCGCGCCAATTTCCTGAGTTACTCCCAATAATATAGTAGTTAAAATCACAAAATATTGAGAACTCATCCCATACATAGAAGCGGCCACGGAATATGTGGCCACCCCGGCGGCGTCATTGTCGGCCATGGCAGTAATTAGCCCGGGGCCCAAAACAGCCAAAAATATAATAAATCTGGCTTTATTTCTTTCCCAAAAAAATTTCATACAAAAACTCTATGCCGTGGGAAACATTTGTCGCATAATATCGTCAATTGTAACCACACCAACTAATTTTTTTTCTTTATCAAGAACCGCGGCAGAATACAAATTATATTTAGTCATTAACTGCATTATTCTTTCAATTTTATCGCTGGTTTTTAAAGCCGATGCTTTAGAAAATCGTTTGGCCAACTGGCCCATTGTGGCAGACGGCTCAGCAATAATTATTCTTCTTAACGACACCACACCATAAAAATTCCCCTCTGTATCTACCACATAAATATACATAATAGACCGAAAACTATCGGAAAGTTTTTTTATAATCTCCGTGATTTGTTTTATTGTGGTATCCGGAGGACAACTAACATAATCCACAGTCATTAAACCGCCTGCGGTATTGTCAGGATAGGCCAACAACCGACTTACACTTTGAGCTTTTATGCCGGCCACTTGGGATAAAAATTCACTTGATTCTTCCGAAGAAAATGTCTTGACCAAATCCACCAGTTCATCGGTAGACATTTGAGACATAATTTTTCCGGCTCTTTCCGGACCCAAATATTTAATTAAAATTGTTTGCAGGGCTGGGTTAACTTCCTCCAACACCTTAGCAGCTTCGCGGGAATCCAAAGCCGCCAACAGACTACTGCCGTATTTAACATCCAGATCTTCCACAATATTAGCCAAGTCCGCCGGGTGCAAATGTCTTAAATCTTCAGCCGCAGTATTTAATTCCAAACCTTTTTTATTATCCACCAACGTGGCCTGACGCCAATCAATTAACGAGACGGTAAAAGGTTTGCCTAAAAAAGACCCGGCCAAACCTAACCGGCGCAGTAGCCCTTTAAAACTAGAGTCAATGCCGAGTACGCAAACTTTATTTTCAAAGTTACCAATACGCAAGTCATTCACTCGCACCACCCGAGTTCCGGCCACGTCCACAATCTGCTTGTCTAAGACTTCTTTTTTTAAGTATACAAATTGACCTTTGGGCAGTTCATTCTGTACAACTTTATTGAACAAATTTTTTAAAGAAATTTCACTGCTGTTAAAATTTGCCACAAATTCGTACGGCACAAATTTAATGCCGTCCTTAGCTTTAACTACCAAGAACTCCAACGGCGCAAATGAGTCCGCTTTGGGCGAAATTAAAATATCCTGTAGTTTACCCACCGAATCGTCTGAGCTATCAGTAATTGTATTATTTAACAATTCGCTAATGTATGGCATAGGCGCAAATTAAAAAATGCAAAATCAAAATTTTTGCTTTATTAACAATGTTTATACCCTAATCATTTTATAATTTATTTTACCACACTCCCCTAAATTTGGCCATTATAATTCCGGATAGTTCTATAACAGAGTTAATCATGCTCAAATTTTCGGATAAACCAATTTTTAACAATCTGCACCAAAAATAGGTACGCCAACATTAGCCCCGCAAGTAATAAGAAATATAAACCCGGCGGTCGCACCAAACCAAAAAACTCGGCCAATTTTGTATACGGCATTACTATGCCGGCGAATAAAACTAAAAGCGTGGTTAAAACCAATAACTTGCTTGGTCGACTCTGGATAAAGGGAATTTTTTTTGTTCTGATAACATAAACCACTATAGTTTGAGAAACCAAAGATTCAATAAACCATCCGGTGCGAAATAAATTTTGATGAATGTACCCATCAAAAACCCACCACATCATTCCAAATGTTAAAAAGTCAAAAAGCGAACTGACCGGGCCCACAGTAACCATATATTTTTTTATTAAATCAATTCGCCAGGGTTTAGGTTTGTCCAAATATTCTTTATCAACCTCGTCGGTGGGGATGCCGATTTGCGACAGGTCATACAAAAAATTATTCAATAAAATTTGAGTCGGGAGCATGGGCAAAAAAGGCAAAAATAAACTTGCCCCCGTCATGGACAGCATGTTGCCAAAATTGGAACTGCTACTCATCCGAATATATTTTATAATGTTGCCAAAAACTTTTCGGCCTTCCAAGACTCCGTCACTGAGAACAGCTAAATTTTTTTCCAGCAAAATTATACTCGCGGACTCCCGCGCCACCTCTGCCGCATTATTTACCGAAATACCGACATCCGCGACTTTTAACGCAGGCGCGTCATTAATTCCGTCACCCATATATCCCACGGTGTGTCCGCATTTTTGCAATGCCTGAATAATTCTCTGTTTTTGTAACGGCAACATCCGAGAAAAAATATTGGTTTTTTCTACGGCTATTAGCAACTCAGTCTCGGGCATTTTTTCCACTTGCTCGCCGGTTAACATTTCGGTAGTCGACAAACCAATGTCCCCACAAATTTTTCTGGTGACTAATTCATTATCCCCGGTAATAATTACAATCCTCACTCCGACTTTTTCCAAAGCGTCCACGGTAGCTTTGGCATCCGGCTTTGCCGGATCCAAAAATGCCATAAATCCTTTTATAACTAACCCCGTTTCGTCTTCTCTTCCGTATTCTGTCTGAGGTCGGGAAAAATGACGGGAGGCTAGGGCCAATACTCTAAACCCTTCTCGACTTAAAGATGAATACTGATTTTGGATTTGCTCCAATATTTTTCCGTCCAAAGGAACTGCCTGGCCGTGATTTTCGTAAAAGCCGGAACGTTTAATAATTTCCTCCGGCGCGCCCTTACTCACCAAAATGTGCCCGCCATTGCTTTCTTTCACCACCACTGACATAATCTTCCGGCTAAAATCAAACGGGATTTCGTCAATTTTTTCCATTGACTGTAAATGCGGTTTGTCGTGCGCCAAAACAGCTTTATCCAATAAATTTTTTAAACCCGTCTGATAAAAACTATTAATAAATCCGAATTCAAACACCTCTTCCGATTCCTGACCAAAAACATCCGTGTGTTTTTCCAGGACTACTTTATCTAAGGTTAACGTTCCGGTTTTGTCGGTGCACAGCACATCCATGGCGCCAAAACTCTGAATAGAATCTAATTTTTTAACCACCACTTTTCTTCGGGACATTAACAACGCGCCCTTAGACAAATTAATTGTCACAATCATCGGCAAAGTTTCCGGCGCCAAACCAACGGCAACAGCCAGCGCAAAAATTAAACTTTCAAAAAAATTATTCTTGTCTAAAAAATTAATTAACAAAATTATTACTACCATGGACAGAATCGCCCATATCATCAACCAGGTAAAACTTTTTATGCCTTTATTAAAACTGGTCTCAACACTCACAACTTCCAAACTACCGGCCACTTTGCCAAATTCAGTATGTTGACCCGTATGAAAAACCAAACCTAAAGCAGTTCCACTGACCACCGAAGATCCCATAAATACCAAGTTTGGCGACTTTACCCCCAGCCCTAATGCGCTAGCCGTGCGAGCGGTTTTTTCCACAGGTAAAGATTCTCCGGTTAAGCTTGACTCACTTAAAAATAAATCATTCGCTGAAATCAGTCGCATATCAGCGGAGACAATGTCCCCGGCGGAAAGACTAATTACATCTCCCGGTACAATATCTCGGGTGTTTAATTCTTTTATGCTTCCTTCCCGCATTACCGAAGCAGTCACCCGAACCATGGCATTTAACTTTTCCACAGCTTTTTCCGCTTTGTGTTCCTGATAAAAAGAAAGCAGAGCACTCATGGTCGCCATAACAAAAATAATTATGGCGCTAAACCGGTCGCTGAAAAAAAAGGAAAATAAACCGATAATTAACAACAGTACCACCAAAGGATTGGCAAACTCCATCAAAATCTCGTGGAGCAACTTTTTCTTAACCTTTTTTGCCGGTTGATTGTAGCCATACTTAAACAGGCGCTTCTTTGCTTCCTTACCACTTAAGCCGGATTGGCCGGAACCCAATTTTATAAAAAGATCAGTCACTTCCAAATGCCCCGGATCAAAAGATAAATCCTGGGGCAAATTTAAAAATAAATGTTTTTTCTTAAACAGACCGTGAAGCCTTATCGGCATTTTGAATGTTAGGACTCACTCTGCAAAAGAGTCCAGGTTATGGGTTTATTGCCAAATGCCATTTTGACTGCAATTTTATAATTTCAGTAGCTTGCCCCAAAAAATTTATCCGCTTAACTTCCAGTTAAACATCAAAATTTATTTGTGCCAATCAACTTGAAATTATAAAATTTCATCTTAAAAGCGCATTTACCAACAGACCCAAATAATTTTTTAGTCTATCAATTTTTTTCCAAATAGAGAAACTATAGTCACAATAATGGAACCCCAAAAAGCCGGCCAAAAGCCGGCCACGGAAAACCCTTTAACAAAACTAGCCGCCCAAAACATTAAAGCATTTATTACTAAAAAGAATAATCCAAACGTTAACACACTTAAAGGCAAGGTCAAAACCTTTAAAACCGCTCCAATGGTAATATTAAGCAACCCCAAAACTATAGCCACTAATACAGCCACCCAAAAACTGGCAATGACAATTCCCGGCACAATAGAAGCCGCGGCTAGCACGCCTAAGGCAGTAAACAAAACCTTTAAAACAAATTTCATAGTAAGTTGATTAATTACAACATTAATTATACCATTTTTTGGCACTTATTGCCGAACCAAAATGTCAAGCCGGGGCTGAAATGGTTGCTACCTGCCCAAAAACGCGGTAAAATAAATTATGAAAAAAATTCTACTTTATTTGCTATTTGCCTTCAACCTTGGGGCTATAATTTTCTTGTGGACAAATAGCTCTCATTACTACTTAACGGCTGGTGGCGGTAGTGGCCTGCTGATTGCCTTTGGACGACTGGCCGGACTATTAATGGAATTTTTTATTTTGTTACAATTAATCCTTATCGGCCGAATTACTTTTGTTGAACAACAATTCGGCCATGACCGCTTAAACCAACTCCATCGCTGGGTTGGTTATGGTATTGCCATATTTATACTTGGTCATCCCCTACTCCTAACTCTGGGCTACAGCCACTTAAGCGAAGTTTCTTTTATTGCGCAATTTTTTAACTTTATAAAAAATTGGGAAGATGTATTCAAAGCTTTTCTCGCGGTATTTTTATTTATTGGCGTTATAATTACTTCCATTGTAATTGTAAAAAAACGTTTACGTTACGAAACCTGGCATTTTACCCACTTGCTAATGTACGTGGCCATAGCCTTGGCTTTTGGTCACCAAACCAACACCGGAGATATGTCCGCCGGAAACGCCATGTATTATTGGTTTACAATTAATTTTTTAGTCTTTGGTTTAATTTTATTTTATCGCTGGCTGGCGCCACTTTACCGATTTTTTCTCCACCGTTTTTATATTGACAAAGTAGTCCGAGAAACCGCCGATATCTATTCCATTTACCTTAAAGGCAAAAACCTTGCTCGTTATAAATTCCTCCCCGGACAATTTGCCAACCTGACATTTTTGCAATCCTCAATGTGGTTCACCCATCCGTTTTCTTTTTCCGCGGCGCCAAACGGAGAGTATTTACGATTTTCCATAAAAACTTCCGGGGATTTTACCAACAAAATTAGTCACCTGAAAGCAAACACTAAAGTAATTATAGACGGCCCTTTGGGTGTGTTTACTGCCAAGCAAGCAAAAAAAACAAAATTTTTACTGCTTGCCGGTGGCATTGGCGTTACCCCCATTCGCGCGCTAGCCCAGCAACTAGCCATGCAAAAAGCTGACTGTGTAATTCTATATGGCTGTAAAACCGAGGCAGATATTGTATTTAAAAATGAATTTTTGGCCTTAAATGTAAAACATTTTTTTCTGTTATCACAAACAAAAAACCAAGCCCTGGGTAACTTATTACCCGGACGAATTTCCGCGGAAAAAATTAAACTCTTGGCACCGGATTTTTTGGAACGCGAAATCTATTTATGCGGACCGAATAATATGATTTCAGGGGTATTGGCCGACCTGAAAACTCTAAACATCCCAAATTCCCAAATCCATTACGAAAAATTCAATTACTAAATTATATTTACTATCTTTTAATTAAGGTGAAACAACTCCCCTCCTCGGCCGATATACTCAACATAAGCTTATTAATTAATAGGAGAGCATTATATGACACAAAAAAAACCTTTTGCCATAATTTTGGCATCAATAATGATATTTTTCGGGCAATTCGCCCCCCAAACACTGCAACCGGTATTTGCGGCAGTTACTACCCCGGTTGCCCCAACAGTTAATGTAAGCTCAGATAGCGCAACAGGCGCTTCCATTGCCTTGCCGATCTTTACTCTAACCGAAGGCGTGGCAGGAGATATTTCTGTCGGCACACTAACCTGGGTTTTGCCTTCAGGTTTTGCCTTTGACACCACATCTATTGCAAATGTGGTCTATTCCGGCTCCGGCTTAACCGGTTCCGACACAGTGAGTTTTTTAGACAATAGCCACTTTAGCCTAAATATTAATTCCACTTCAACAGTTGCCGGAGGCATTACTATTGGCTCTGTCACCCCGCTTAAAATTAAAGCCACTAACGGCACTCCCCTTGCCGCTTCCGGTCAGATAACCCTAAGCGCCGGCGCTGTCGCGGGAATAACCGCCACCACAAGTTTTGCCAGCCTATCACAAATACCGGGAGTAGCGAATAAATTAAAATTTACAATCCAACCTCAAACTACATCACAAATTAATACTTCACTGGCAAACTTTCAAGTTTCGGTGCAAGATCAATTCGGAAATTTAGTAAACACTGATAACGGTCGAGCTGTTAGCCTTGTTCCGGTACTAGTTGGATCCAGCACCTTAGGAACTCTTTCCGGCAGCACCGTAATAAATACCACTGCGGGAGCTTCAACTTTTACAGGAATTAGTTATAATCAAATTGGCACGATTCAACTCAGGGCCGACTCGACATCTTTAACCAGCGACTTAAGCAATAATATTGTTTTTTCGGCCACACCAACACCGACCCCAACCACTACTCCAACAAATTTACCCAACGGGGTGTTAGTTAAGTTTCCCGGTGACCCGACCATCTATATGGTAGTCAACGGTAGCTTAAGGCCATTTACTTCCGCGGCCATCTTTCACGCTCGCGGGAAAAAATTTCAAGACATAAAAGAAATTACTAAAGACTGGTTAAAACAATTACGCATAGGCAAACCGGTTGGACATTCTGACGATGATGATATTGAAACACCGCCGATCACAATTACTTTACCGGCTCCAACCAATCTTTCCTCAAGTACACTGGCTTCATTAAACGGTCTGCCGGATGGCACTGTGGTTAAAGTAGCCGGCAACCCGACTGTCTACATTGTGACAAACGGCCAACTGCAACCCATCCCTTCTTTAAACGTTTTCCGTTCCTGGCACAAGCGTTTTGAAGACATTAAAGAAATCCCAGCCTCAGTCTTAAATACTTTACCCTTAGGTTCTCCGGCAACTTTTGCCGATGGTACTCTATTAAAAGGCCCGGGACACACTATTTATGTAGTTAAAAACGGCCAACTTTACGGCATCCCCAGCATGAGTGTATTAGCAAAAAATGGCTGGTCCTTAAACAACTTATTGCAAGTGCAAAGTCAAGATTTAAACAGTCTCAACACCGGTGGCATAGAAGATTAATAATCACTATTTAAACCCCTCCTCGAATTTCGAGGAGGGGTTTTTGATAATTGACTTAACATAGATTTTGCTGTATAATCGTTATGTATTTGAATAAACTAACTGGTTGACACAGCGACCAGAATTCCGGCTCTTACTAAAACTGTGTAAGAGTTTTTTTGTTCCTTACTTGCCACTTGGAACTTAAATCTAGACACTAAATTTTATGGCGACTATGGTATAATGGTTATTACATCGCTCTGTGGCAGCGAGAATACGGGTTCAATTCCCGTTAGTCGCCCCAGAAAGAAAATGCAGTATTTTATCAAATAGTTCTTTTTCTTTCTGGCGGAATACTAAAACTAGATAAAAAAATATGGATATTCTACAAATTTTATTAGGCCTAGGAGTTTTAGGAATAATCGGATTTGTTTTGTACTGGTTTGGAGTTATTTTAAAAGTCGGGCCTAAAGTAACACAAGACCAAATAGATAAAGATCCCCGATTTAAGTAAAAATCCGTTTCACCCTTAAACACAAAGGGTAGACGGATTTTGAGTATTAGACTCTATATTTTTTACTAAAAAAGTGCTAAAATACTTTTACATTAATAATTACTAATAAAAAAAATAAATGTCACACCATAAAAAAGTACTCCAGGAAACTCTGTTTTCCTGGTTGCCCCTAGCAGTTGCCATAATTATTATGTCCAGTTTGGTTTATGTTGTAGCCCAGCAAAGCTACCGCAATGCGGCTAACGACCCGCAAATTCAAATTGCCCAGGATATTACCACCGCACTAAACAAAGGCGATGTCCAGGCTGATGCCATTGTGCCTCCAACATCAACTTCAGAAATGAGTTCTTCTTTAGCCACCTTTGTTACCATTTTTAGCGCAACCGGGACTCCGGTTGGTTCTTCTGTCGCCGTAGACGGCAAACTGCCAACCATCGCGGAAAAAATTCTTGTCGCCGCTAAAAAAAGCGGTGAGAGCCGTATTACCTGGCAACCAAAACCGGGTTTAAGAATTGCCACAGTAATTACCAGCTACAAAAATTCTACCGCATCTGGATTTGTTCTAGCCGGCCGATCCTTAAAAGAAACTGATATCCGCATTGCGCAACTTGGCATTATTACTGCCATTACCACTTTGATTGCCTTAATCTTAAGCTTTCTGGCTTTGTGGCAGATGGCCAGAAAAAATCCTGGCTTGACTGAACATCACGAGCACACCGCAGAACATCACCACACTCATTCTGCATAAAATTTAATTATTTATCCGCCCCGCTCTTTGAACCAAAGGGCGGGGCGGATTTTAAATCTTTCAACTATGCCAATTCAACTTGATGAGACTGAGCTAAAAAATAAACTCACGCCTGAGCAATATAAAATCTTACGGGGAAAAGGCACAGAAGCGCCTTTTTCCAGTCCCCTGTTAGATGCTCATGAAGGAATGTTTAACTGCGCTGTTTGCGGACAGGAATTATTTTCCGCGGAAACCAAATTTGACTCCGGCACCGGCTGGCCAAGCTTTGACCAGGCAATCCCTGGAGCCGTAGAATTCAAGCAGGACAGTTCCTACGGCCAAGACCGCACGGAAGTCACCTGCGCCAAATGCGGTTCTCATTTAGGCCATGTCTTTAACGATGGGCCGACCACCATCACCGATTCAACAGGCTCACGGTCTTCGACCGGTAAACGCTTTTGCATTAACGGCGCTTGCTTAATAAACAAAAAATAAAATTAATTTAAAAAATACCGCGTAAAGCGGTGTTTTTTAAATTCCCTAAATCCCTTTAATTTGTTTTTTAATCTTTTCCGCCCATTCGCGTCCAACATCCCCTCCCCAAAGTAGCCAAGCAATATAGCCGTTTGACGGTTTTTCTTTATTAAAAAAATTTTTGCCTTTTTTATCCACTTCATGCCGGGCAAAATAAGAGACCATTCGAAAAATAGTTTCCAGACTTACCGTCTGCCGGTTTTTCAGTTCCCTGGCTCTGGCCCAACCCACCGCCGTGCCCCCACGTTTAAATAGATGGTGCAACCTTAAACCTTTTTCCGCCTCTTTAGCCACCGCCACTGGTGGTTTTAAATTGATATTTATTTTTGGCATTTAATTATATTGCTTACTTTCCAATACTTTATTGTACCACAAATAACCAAACTCAATACCACCTTAAACACTGCGATACGTCGATGTATCGAAGTGGGTGAAATTATTTTAAAACAGAGACGTCTTTAATAATCGATCCGATGACTTTTACGCTTCCCGAAACGTGTTTACCTTGAACACGCAAGGTGTCCCCCAAATTTATGCGCGACAAGCTTAAGGTTTTACCGCTTTTATTTTGTAATTTAGCTTTGGTAATATCCACGCCATAAATTACATTACCATTGCCAATCACCGTAAATGATGAATCACTTTTCATAAATAGTGTGCCGGTAAAATCTATATTAATAAGCCGTAGTGATCCGTTAACTTCCCTAGCGGAAATATAGGTAGGGGTTCTGTCCCACGCTCCTTTTACAGTCGCGCTCATCCCCAACTCTAAATCTTTAAAGGTAGATGACGATGAATTTTTTTTAAACACTGTTAAACTATCGGTAGTAATTTTTTGATTTCCGTATTTGGCGGTTTGTAACGTAAAACTTGAGTCGTTAGGATTAATTTCTGTGACTTTGCCGCTAAAACTGCCGTTGTGCGTATAAAGTGACATGTTGCGCAAAGTGCTTGCGCTAATGCTATTATCCGCCCACAAAGTACCTTTAACTTCCACCTTATCGCCAACCAATATTTCCGCAAAAATCATTGCGGCTCCATTTTTTCTAACCAATAAGGCGCTACCAATATCTGCGCGATATTTGGCGGCATTACTACCGGCAAACACAACGGTACTCCCACTGGCACTAACAACACTTCCGGTGTAAGTTTTTACCGACGTGGCTTGGGTTAGGCTAGATGAACCCAAAAACATTACAGTCAGCAAAATTAGCAAACCATAAAATATTTTCATTTTATTTTGTATTAATTATTTAAAAACAAAATAATTTAATACATTCAACAATATCAACAAAAACTCCTTACCTATTTAACGAAGATAAAAATTCTACCACCCGATTGTCGAGCAAAATGTCGGAAGTGCGTACCGGGCGTTTTAGGTGAAGGCCTTCAAGCGTTCGACAGCGCGATAGCGCCACATATAGTTGACCATGGGCAAACGTGCCACCGGCTAAGTCCACATAAACTTTGTCAAAGCTCTTGCCTTGACTTTTGTGGATAGTTAGCGCCCAAGCGGGTTTGAGCGGATATTGGGTAAAATTTCCCACGGATTTACTTTCAATTTTTTCGCTTTTTTTGTCCAAATAAAAATTATACATTTCCCAGGTATGTCGCCCCACACTAACTGTCTCCCCTGTTTCTAACTCCACTTCAATTAAAATATCACGGTCCGCATTTTGCGTTGCTCCGGGCTCATAAGCAAAGTTGTCTTCTTCCAATTCTTCCGTTTGGTAAGTTTCTTCTTCAGATGCTTTAACAAACCCCGTCACTTTACCCATAGTGCCGTTAACCCAGCGCTTTTGGGTATCGTTATTTAACATCATTATTTGCGCGCCAACTTTTAGTTTTAATAAATCTTCAGCGGGCGGAGTCTTACCTTCCAGCCTACCTGCCGCTACCCCACGAAAAACTTTTTCCGGAGCCGATATTTGTTTTAAGAAAAAGTCATTGACTTGGTTAGCGCGCGCATTGGTAGGAGTTAAGTACACGGCAAATTGTTCAAAAGTAAATTTTTCCCCGTCTTCGGTGCTCCGTCGGTTTAAAATTTCCAAATGCTCACTGCTAACCACATTGTTGCGCACGGCATTCAAAATTTCCAAAAACACCTGGTCTTTTTGCCGATACACGGTTTTAAGTTCCGCCAATTTAAACTCGCCGGTTATAAAACTATGGGAGTCAAAAAAATACGGACTTTTATATTCCTGGAACAATCCGCCGTCAGTGAAATCTTTCTCCACCGGCGGCAGCTGGTGTAAGTCGCCCACAAATATCATTTGAATTCCACCGTACGGCAAGCCCGGAGTGGGGCCGTTAAGCCGCAAAAATTTATCCACGCAGTCCAGCAAGTCCGCGCGTACCATGGAAATTTCGTCTATTATTATAACGCTAAGTTTTTTCAGCAGTTGTTTTTTGCCACCCCAAGTGGAAACTTTTTTTACTTTGCCAATAGTAATATCCGGACCAAACCCGCAAAAAGAGTGAATGGTCTGCCCGCCGGCGTTTATGGCAGCCACCCCTGTTGGTGCTAATACCACGGTATTTTTATGCGTGGTTTCTTTAAAATATCTCAGCAGGGTAGATTTTCCCGTACCGGCCTCGCCGGTTAAAAAAATATTTTCTCGCGTAACTTCCATAAGCTCAAAAGCCGAGGACATTTCCGGGTTGCCCGTTAAATCAAAGTTTTCTATTTCCGGCTCAACACTTTTTACTTTTGACGATGCTAATTCAACATCTTCCCGGCTGTACTCCACCACCTCAGTCACCAGTTGCTTAAGTCGCGTCTTTACCAGACCAGAAGGCTTGGCAATAGTTTTTGCAAACCGGGAAATAAATTTTTTAAAGGTTTCCTGTTTGCTTTCTAAATATTGATTGTACCCCTCAATCAACAGCTTGTTGGTTTCCGGATCCGCAATTTGCGCCACTTCTTGCTCTTGTTGCTTTTTACGGTATTCGTCCCGCTGTTTAACCGCTTCATAATCCCAGCCGGGAATATTGGGAAAAGTTAAAGCCAAGCGCCCGCGGATGCCGTTAGGTCGCCTCTCAAACCGGGTTGCCATAGAATCTAAGAAACTTTCAAAGTCATACTCATTTTCCAGACACTTTTTATATTCCGCAATTAATAAATCGCTCTCCTCCTCGCTCCAGCGCATGCCGGCCTTGGGAAAGTTTTTGCGGATTTGTTCCATTTTTGATACTGGTTTTTGTTGCGAATCGTCCATAAACAAACTATTTTCTATATAGTAAACATTCGTTCACCCTGTTAGAAACATAATATAACAAGGGGTTATTTTACGCAAGTGGATATCTTAAACATTCCAAAACATTAATAAACTCGTGGATTTCTAACAGGGTGAACCCTTTGTCAAACAAGTACCTGTGGATAAACTTTTTTTAAATGCACCTACTGTTAATTCAAAGTCGCTAATAATTTTTCAAAAACTTGAAGCCTTTCCTTTAACTTGGGATCTAGCCTATTGCCATAAAGCTTTAATCCTTGAATTTGCGCATTTAATGTTGCAACAAAATACTTAAACAAATTTTTTTCAAAATCCGATTGGGTATTTTGGTCCGGGTTAAATTCCTTAATTCCTTTCTGAATTCTGTCCGAAGGCAAAGCAATGTAAAAAATCGGCAAGTTCTCTGCAGAGGCAGCCATGACAGTTCTTTTCTCCCCGACTTTTTTAACACCGATTCCATATTTTAATTTTGCCCCTCCTTGAAAATTTCTGTCTTTAACTTTGCCCAACTTTTCCTCAAAATCACTGCCATTGGTCGCGCCTACTTCATCAAACGCGCAAATTAATTCACCGGAAACTTTGTCTAAAATTACTGTGTCTGCTTTATTTATCCTGTCATCATGTTCCGATGCTCTTGCCACAATAAAATTTTTCCCTAAATTTTTTATAAATACACCATACGCCAACATTTCCAGTTGCTCCCCTTCCAATGTTAATCTTGCCGATTGTCTTTGTTCTTTTGGCACGCCTTTAAACCAAGTATCTTCCAATTCCGAATTTTTCGCCAAATCTGCATCCACATCGGGCTGAATGCCTTTATAGGCCAGCATATCTATACGGCCATCTGCCCGTACCGGCACACCCTGTGACCTATATTTTTCCGCTACTTGGCCAATAAAAGTATTTAGTTTTTCTACCGCCGGGATTATTTCTTCCCTTTCTGGTCGTGTTTCTTTGAACATATTTTTAAATTTAGCTGAATTATTTTCTTGGTAATTTTAAACCCCGGGCAAGCGCTTTTTTTGGTACCGGATTAGCCCGTCAAGATACCCACTATATTCCTTAATTATTTTTGTTAAATTGTCACACCTTGAACGTAATCCCCCAACCACTCCTCCCTTTTTCCTTTTTTCTACAATCCACTCCTCAACCCGCCGTAATTCATCGTTTAAATTCCTAAGCGCGATATGTAAATCGCTCTCTTCCTTTAAAATAATTTCCTCTAAAAAATACTTCGCGCCGTCCGGATTTTTATTTGCTTCTTCTTGCCAAATTTTTTCAGTATTAACCCACTCAATATAATGAACATCATGCCTTAAAGGAATATCGCTTAGATCGGTCTCTTTAATTAGCTCCTGATTTCTGACCGGCAATCCACCGGAGGCAAATTGTATTGAATAATCCCCTATATCCGCCACTTGTCTTATATAATTCAAATCTTCGTCTTCTGCCATGGAACTGGCCATGTCCGGATATAAAAAATCAAAAGAAAAAGATTTAACCGAGCCATCTGTATTATACTCAAAAACTGCTTTTAATCTCTGGGAAAAGTCGGTAATAATTTTTGCTTGCTCATATTTAGGAATCTCCCCGCTTTCTTCTTTTGCTTTTATATGGGCCGCGAAATCCTTTTCAAACTGCGTTCCTGACTCAGCGATTCTGCTCCATTTTTCAGAAGCATTTTTATAGCTTGCCAGGTATGCTTCGACTATTCTTTTTAACAAGGCCGTTTCAAATTCATTTTTTTCTTTTTCCTTCATCTCTGCTTTAGCCAATTCAAGAGCCAGCTCGGGCGGTTTAATATTATGGATTGGAGATTCTATTTCACTCATTTTATTACGCGCTTAATTATATGTGGGGCAAAAAAGATGACAATTAAAACTAATGGCCATAACCTCCCCTTAAGTATATTATAATCCGCCAACATATAACTCCAGCTTCGGCCGGTTACAATCCCCATGCCAAATTCAAACACCAACGTTAAACCCAGCCAAATACCACCCATTAAAAATAATCTGCCAGTACTAAATTCCCCAATCTGGTTTTTAAAAAATAAATACGTATACAACAAAAAAAATGCGGACAAAACCACAAAGCCGATTATATTACTGCCAAACTCCCCCGCTCTTGCTTTATACCAACCCTCCCGTAACCCACCGTTTATTATAGGCACCGGAATAAACACCAACCACATTAAAAATATTTTTAGCATGTATTTTATAACTTATTAAAAATTGCGCAAAACATACCGCCACCACTAAAATTATCATTGAGTTGTTTTAATTTAAACCCGGCCTTCTCTACCTCGCTTATTAGCACATTTTTATATATTCCATGGCCTCCATAATTTGCGGGAATGCCTTTGGGGGTGGAAAGTTTTAAATACCACTTCGGCTCAAAATCCACAACCACCAATTGTCCTTCAGATTTTAAATGGGCATAAAAACTTTTATTCTGGGCGGCGGAATTGGTAAAATGGTGATACACTTTACTCATTAAAATTACGTCAAATAAAACGTCCGGTAAATTTGGGTTATCGGCTCCGGCCTGCGAGATTTGTAAATTTGTAACCTTTTGTCTTGTTATTTTTGTTCTAAGTTTATTTAATTTTGCTTCATCAAATTCCGTGGAGAATACTAAACCATCTTGGCCGACAACACGAGCCAAATATAATGATAATAAACCTTTACCGGCTCCGATTTCCGCGATTTTAAAACCGGACATTATCTTTAACAGGCTAACCAGTCTTTCGGCCTCTTTATTTTGAAATAAAATATCAAAACTGCTAAAAATCATAAGTGGAATTATTTTACTTTATCTTAAAACCGTCTTGGCTTAAACTTTTAACCAAGTATAGTAATTATATAATGATTCCAGGATTTCAGCCATCTTTATAAATTAAAAAAGCCCCGCGAAAGCGAGGCTTTTAATATTATTAAAGACTTTTTAAACCTTGCCCGGCTGTATTGCTCCGGTAACTACTTCACTGGAAAAACCAACTGGCACCTGGCCGGTATGCGCATAATTATACAGGGCCAATTTAAAAATAGAACTTAAAGTGGTGGAGACAATGGACAGAATTATCATGGCAACTATATATAATCCCAAACTAATAAAAAATATTGGCAGGGTATGAAAGATAACCATAACACCAACAGCCATAGCCGTGAGTCCAAAAATTATTAGGCCAAAGAACAAACCAACACCAAAGTTTACAATAATTGTCTCGCCCCAGGTTTTACGGATCATGGCCGCGGATTCTTTAAAGGAATCTTTTATGCTTGTGTTACCAATAACCAAAGACGGCAAACTAAAGTAAGTTAAAATGTTCCAAGCCGCCCCAAACAGCCACGCCACAATTCTGCCTGCTAATTTGAATTTGTCGGCAATAATCCGTAACACTAACCCTACGGTGGCGGAAATAAAAGACCAAACAAATATTTTATTAAAATTATTTGCCGCGCCGTTCATACCATCGCGAAACCCCAAGTCCTGTCCGGAAAATCGCCCTTGAACAATAATATACAAACCGGCCTCAAAGAAATTTATTATAAAAAATGTTACAAGATAATAAATAAATAACGTGCCGTACATTATAACCTGGCTGATTTGTTGATTTTTCGCTACCTCAAAAGTTTGTATGTTTCCGCCCAGTACAAAAATAAAAAACACAATCCCCATAACAAGCAACGCGAACATAGTAGTAATGGTGGAAAGCACCGGAAACCACATAATTTCCTTATCTTGCTTTAACACTGCCCAAGATTCTTTCACTATCATCTTGCTGGCTTGAAACTTTCCTAACTTCACCGGCACTGGTGTATTTTCTATTGGCATTGACGTAAATTAAATGTTAATACTTAAATTATATCATACTCGCTTTAATTTTGATTTTAACTTTGCAACCGGCAACGCCAACTCGGTTTGTAAAATAAGATTACTAATAAATTTTCGATCCTCCAGCAAATCCCCCGGTACATGAATGGAAGACTTGGCACCCGGATACGCAAAACCTTCTTGATAGTTTTCTCCCAGCAACTTTCTCCCTGACGGAGTAATTTTGACAAATAGTTCGTCATCACAAACAAGCGCCACCACTTTGTCTTGGCAATATAAAGCATAGTTGCCAAACATTCTGCGCGTCCGAATATTTGGAACCGCGCTTAACTGGTCTAACAAATAATCTATGGTTGATTGTTTAGTAGCCATAATTTTTAATTTACCTACTTTAATTATAGCACTTACAAACAACTGGACAATTCGAGGGAATTGTCCAGTTGGATAATTTGATTATATTATTTTAAAAACTACTTTTTCTTTTTAGGCTTACTGGCCGGTTTCTTTTTGGCTTCGGCTTTTACAGGAGCTTTTTTATCTTCTACTTTTTTTGCCGGAACAACTACCGGAATTGCCTTAACCACCGGAGCAACTTTCGCTGGTGCAGAAGAAACAACAACAACTTTGCTTGGGCCGACCAATTTTTCCATACTGTTAATTAAACGGTCTAACTTACCACTAATTTCTGACATTTGTCTTTTTAAGTCATCATTGCCGGAAGGAGGCGTGGTTGGGCGTGGAGTGGACTGATAGCTTGGTCTGCCACCAAAGGGTTTTCTGTCTCCGCGGTCGCCAAAATCTTTGCGTGGTCCCCGGCTGTCGCCGCCTTCCGCTCTCTTGGAGCTAAAACAGGCATTACAATACACCGGTTTTTCGCCGGTTGGCTTAAATGGAACTTCACAAGGCTTGCCACATTCACTGCAAGTGGCTTGGTGCATATCGCGCGGACGATCATCACCCCAACTTTTTTTTGGAAATGACGGTCTGCCACCACCACCATGCCCTCTAAACCCACCGCCTCTATTTCCGCCACCCTGAAAATTTCCCATAAATTTCTACTTGCTTCCCGGCAGTCCCACTGCCTGTTATTATTTTTAAATAATGAAATGCTATTCTAACACAATTTTGGTATTAACACAATGCCTTATAGGCTTATTTGGACTTTGATTTCCCCCGTTTGAGCTTTATGTCTGCAATTTTACTCTCCCCCAAAGAGGTCCAAGACAACAGGCCAATTGCGGTTTCTATGGCAGTCTTTTCATTTGCCTTAAAAGAATACTTTTCCAACAAACCAATTAAAATTCCCAATGCTTCTTTATGCTTCATAAACTTTTTATTTAAGCTCGCGGAGTAAAATCTCTACCCTTAAACATATTTTTCATTATTTCCGGATTGTCTTTTAACTCTTTATGCATTTTATGTAATTTTTTCAACTCTTCAATTTTCTTTTCCCATTCTTTTGCGCCTAACTCCAAATGTCCTCCGGAACTGGGAATTTTTATACCCAAAGATTCTCTAAATTCTGCCCGTTTTTCCAACATTGTTACCGCATACTCTTCAAAAAATTCATCGCCAAATTCCTTAACGTTGGCACCAAATTCCGTTTTTAGCAATTCATATATTTGCAAATCCGTTGACGCCGCAAGGTAAAAGGCCCAGCGGTTATAAATTCTTTCCGCTTCTTCTTTAGTGACTTCTAAGGTTTGATCCTCACCATTTGTTTGTTGCCTAACAAATTCCGCCGGAGATAATTTCCTAATTCTTTCTATTTCTGCCTGAAATTTAATTTTTTGCATAAAATTATTTTAATCCCCATCAAAATAATACTCTCACATTCTGCAGAATGTGAGAGTATTATTTTGTCAGATACAAATTATAACTTAAGATCAGCAAAACTAATTGTTGAATAAGAATAAAACCAATCCCTAAAGGAAAATATATTTTTTGGGTTTTATGACGGAAAATAAATAGGCCTAAAAAAATTCCTAAACTGCCGAAAATTGTTGCCATTAAAAAGAATGACACTTCCGGGTAGCGGTCATCATCCCCTTTTACACTATTACGTTTATCCAGCCCCACTATAATAAACGCCGCAATGTTAACAATTGCCAGTACGACCAAAATTAAAAAAATTACATTAGACATAAAATATTAATTTATTTTCGGGGGGATATTTTTAAAATTTATTTTTTCGCGAAATGCATCTCTCAAACCTCTGGCTCTCTTGAATCTTCTCTCAAATGATTCTATCTTTTTTCCATCAGATTGATGGCGCTTCCCGCCATTGGACCAATCAACCAGATCGGCATCTGTCATTAAGCAAATTGCTTTAATTATTTTGTCTCTTTCCGGGTAACCGTCAATACTCTCGGCTCCGCGGGTATCTATGATATCCAAAACCAAATTTAAAGCTGCGGGACCATTCATTTCTCCATATTTCTCGGTATAATAATCTCCCCAGCTTGACCCAAATTCTTCTTTCATAATCTAAGTTTCATTAATTACTTTATAATTATACCACGTTAGTCTAAAGCAATACATTGACAAACAGAGCACTTAGAGACCATAATTATTTGAAAATAGATGCGACCTTAAGGAGGGCGCGATGAAAATTAAACGATTCCAGACAGTAGACGCCTGCATGAAGCTAGGGATGTTTTCCCTGGGCCTCCTGCTGACATTCCTGCCTGTCCGCTACGGACAACTGCATCAACAAAGTTTTTGGCAAATTACCGAGAACGTCTTAATCACGAGCCTGATCGGATTTGCCCTGGCAGAAGTGGGAAACCAAACCTACCGTCGCCTGTTTAGGGGTGGATTGCCAGACAAACACGTAAGTGGAATAATCTCGCCTACACTCTATGACAAAGCCGGCCGCAAACTCTTATGGCTATTCATGACCGGGCTTGTCACCTCTCTGGTCACTTTCCAAGCAATCCTGCTCGTATTCTGACCACGCTCCGGCAGTTAACCAAACAAGCCGTCCCGCCCCACTCTTTGTGAGCAAAGGGCGGGACGGCTTGAATCATTTTTTCTTATCTTTCTGCTCCCACCGCTTCACTATTCTTGCCTGTTCTTTTTTAGACAGTAAACAATTCTTACTTTGCCTTTGGCGAAACATTTCGTAAACACAAACCGCCACGGTTACAGACAAATTAAAGCTCTGTACAAATCCCTGCATGGGAATATAAATATGCGCGTCGGACAGCTTTACGGCCTGCTTGCTTAAACCTCGATGCTCGTTGCCAAACACCAGTGCGATTTTCGGCTCTGTTAAATTAGTTTGAAAAATACTTTTGGCCTTTTCATCCAAAACCGTGGCGTAAACCTTATACCCTCGTTTATGTAAAAACTGATAACAATCTTTTGCAGAGGTAAAAATTTTATATTCCAACCACTTGTTGGCCGAAGCCGAAGTCATAAAACCGATTTTTTCCGGATTAAACTTTTTTTCTTTGGCAAAAATAAAATAAACTTTTTGCAAACCCAAACCTTCACAACTTCGTAACACCGCGGCCGCGTTATGCGGATCGTGAATATCTTCCAATACGACCACCCCTTCTTGACGGGCTGACGCAATATTATTAAATTTTGCTAATCTTTGTTTGCCGATCACAAATTTTCTTTTAACAAATGGGTAAATTTGGCACGCAACTTTTGCACCTTAGGGTTTATAACCACGGAGCAGTAAGGGTTGCCCGGATTATTTATATAATAATTTTGGTGATAATTTTCCGCAACATAAAATTTTTCCAATGGCCGAACTTTGGTAACAATGGGAGAATTATAAATTTTTTCACTGTCCACTTCTTTAATTACTTCAAGCGCGATTTGCTTTTGATTTTCTGAGGTATAAAAAATGGCGCTTTGATACTGCTCTCCGATATCATTCCCCTGCCGGTTCAGTGTAGTTGGATTGTGAACAGCAAAAAATACTTCCAAAAGTTGTCGGAAAGAAATGATTGCAGAATCAAATTCTATTTTAGCGACTTCCACATGCCCGCTACTACCACTGCTAACTTGTTCGTAAGTTGGATTTGGCAAATCCCCACCGGTGTATCCGGGCAATACGGAAGTAACGCCTTTTAAATTTTGGAACACCGCCTCCGTGCACCAAAAACAGCCTGCTCCTAAAACTGCTATTTCGCTTGTATTCTTGTATCCATTCATACTTGTCTCCTTATTTACTTCCCTATCTGATAATAAATATTAGTCCCATTTGGCCCTTCGTTTGTCGCTTGTAAAACCCCTTGACCAGTACCAACAGTGGGGGCGGTTAAAGATAATGTGATTGGCTCTTTGGTGTTTTCCAAATTCACATACATTACACAGTGACCGTCTGCGCTGTAAGCATAACGGTAATTAGTTTGTGACTCAGTTCCGGTTTTCGGATCTTTGGGTAAATAGGAAGTATACTGCGAGTACTGCGGGTACTTAACAGTTAATTCCGGCACTAAATCAGCCAAATCATAATCGCCTGCTCCGGCATTTGGCACATAACAAGACGAAGAGTAAAGTAGCCGACCCATTTGCGCCATATCAGTTTTTCTTTTAACATCTCGCGCTTTCATTCTGGCCGGCTGGACAGCCACAATAATCACACTCGCCATAACGCCGATAATGGCAATGACCACGATTAGTTCGATAATAGTGAATCCTGAGGTGGTTGATGTTTTTTGGTTCATACTTGATAGTTACTTAATGGCTTATTAGCTGATTAGCTTACAAGCTCGCCAGCCATCGATACTTATTAATATCTAATTTATAATTTGTCCCAACTTTAATTCCTTCTTTTTCCAATAGTTGTTTTTGCAGTTCTTTGCCGGCTGTCCAATTGCCTTTTATGGAAATCACTCCTTGATTATTTATTACCCGCCACCAAGGAACAAATTCGGAAAGAAAACCCGAAAAGGGTTTCCCCTTCCGAAACCTCCCCTTCCTAGGTGTTTTCAGGTCGGAATCAATCCGCCCCGAAAACGAAAGCTCTAAATTCCGCAAAATTGCCCCAACTTGCCTAGCCGAGCGCGGACTCCCGGCATTTGCAGCTACTTGTCCGTAGCTTACCACTTTGCCTTTTGGTATGCTTTGAATAAATTTTAGAACCCGTTGCTTAAAATCTGTCATGCCTAATATCTAAATCTTTTTAACTCTGCTCTAAGCTTTTTATAATCCGGGACTGCCTTAGCGACTAACGCCCAAAAATTTCGGCTGTGATTAAATTCCTGCAAATGACACAGTTCGTGGACAATTAAATAATCCAAAAGTTCCGGGCGCAACTGGACAATGCGATAATTAAAATTTAAATTTCCTTTTTTACTGCAACTCCCCCAACGGGTCTTTTGGTTGCGAATGGCAATACGGCCATAACCGACCCCATAAAATTCCGCCCATTGTTTAACTTTTGCCTGAGCTAAAATTATTGCTTGTTTTTTAAATTTTTTATATTCTCCTCGAACCGGCCTGGCTCTTACCATGCCAGGGTGGGCTTTAAAGTATTCTATTGCCCGTTTAATCCAGGCTAATTTTGTTTGAACAAATTTATCGGCAATGCCTATAGCCGTACCAAAAGGCAAGGTTAAAGTGACCGTTGAATCACAAGCCACTGATAATCTCAAACGCCGAGTTCGTCGGCTAACCTTAACCTGATAAGGAATAGTTTGGTTTTTGTCCACTTTGTGATTGAAATATTAAGCTACTTAAATTTAATAGGAATTTCAACAGCCTCATCAAACTGCGGTAAGCCCGAAGGGTTATCTTTTTTTAAAATCAAACTGCCGTTGTCTTTATAATCCGGTTTGGTAAAAATTAAAGTTGCCTTAAAAGGCACAAAATTTTCAGTCATCCAATCTCCTTCTGCCTGAGCAGTCCCCTGAGCAATAATTAGTCCGTCCCAATTTACCAGCATTACCGGAAAACTACCTTCAAAATACCATTTTCGCGCCTCACCGGTTATTATTAGCGGACTAAAAATCTCCTGATTTGGTTGGATATTCAAATTCCGAACATTTTCAGTTTGGATTGTTTGCGCCGGAGGAGCTATTTGAACTCCACAACCTTCCTGTGGTTTTTCTGCAGCGGGCTTGCCATGGGCTACCCATTGGCCGTTTTGACACACCCAATTATCCTCACCGGAAAAAAATCTCAAACCTAAGGCGGTCAATAAAATAATTCCAATAAATATGAATATTTTGTTTTTGGTAAAAAATTTCATAAAATTATTTACTTAATTACTTCCGCTTCGTAACCCGTCGCTTTAATTATTTCTAAAATTTTCTCCGGGGAAATTTTGTCTGCATCAAACTCCACCATAGTTTGCTCTTTGGCATAACTGGTATCGGCTTTAATTATCCCGGCCGTATCTTCCAACTCCCCGTCTATATTCATAGAACAGGAAGTGCAGTGCATTCCATTTATGTGAATTTTAAGAACTTGAGACATTTTAAATTTAATTAAATATTTTTACACTTATTAGCTTATAAGCTGATCAGCCTACAAGCTAGTTTACATTTATCACTCCTCTATACATTCCCATACTGCACATAAAAGCAATTTGCGTAGCTTTGTCGGGACTATGGAAAGTTACTTCTCCGGTACTTCCTACGGGAATTACTTTTTGAATTCCCAAAGACGGAATAGTAAATGCCTGCGAACAGCTGGCGCCGTCTTTATTATATAATTTAATTTTAATATCGGAATTTCTGGCCACTGTGAATGTATTTGGCGAATAGCCGTAGGCACCAATGGTAATGGCTAGTTCATTGCCGGCTGAGGCAGGTTGAGAAGCATCTGTTAGAGATCCGCTACCGCCACAATATGACACGGAGCAAAAAGCTTTTTTTCCAATATCGGCAAAAGAAATTGGCTTGCCGGTTAAGGCCAAGGCATTATTTAAGTTAAATATAGTTAGTAGGATAATGGCAAAAGCGGCTACCCGTAAAAACTTTTTATGCCAAAATTCGCCCAAGCGGGTGGCAAAATATCCTAAGCCAAAAAACACTGGTGTTGTACCTAGCACAAAAGCAAACATAATCCCGGCGCCGTTTATTGCGCTACCGCCCGCAATAGCCAAAGCCATCATGGCTTGGGTGGTGCCGCACGGAATAAATACCGTAAATGCCCCCAAAATTGCAGGCGCGAAAATATCTTTACTTTTGGACTGATTGCGCACCAGACGAGTTAAAAATTTTGGTGGTTGAATAATAAAGTAGCGAAAAAACGGATGGACATTTAAAAGCGACATAGCCGTACCAAACATAAATATCACTACTGCAAACTGCATCACTAGTTTTACCGTAAGCGACAAATTAAACAGCGACCCAAACCACCCCAAAAGCAGGCCCAAAATTGTATAAGCAACCAACTTAGCCAAAAGAAACCACAAAATTGGCGCCGGCGAACCTTTCCCCGCTTTGTCTTTTAAATGCTCTTCCTCGCGTTGGGCAATGGTAGAAGCCAGCAAGCCCCCTTGCACTGCCAAACAAGTCAGTCCGCCGGTAAATAATCCGGTTAAAAAAATTGTAAGTAAGCTGGTTTGATCCATAAAACTAATTTATATGTTTTTTTAATTTAATCCATCTGTACAAAGCAACAATGGAAAGCAATAATACCGCCCATAGCAAAATTACAGTTATTACGCACATTAAAGAATACCAAACAAACTGGTTATTATATCCGGACATCATGGAGAAAGGTGTGGCCATCATGGTGCGATAACCAAACTGCTGGCCACCAAGTGCTGGGATAGCCGAAACCGAACCCATCATCAACGGAGGGGTATTTATTAACCCATACATTTCTTTTTGTTCATCAGCATTCAAATTTCCATTTTGTAGTTTGAACATATAGTCCTGAATTTTTTGTGAGTCAACTGGCTGAGCCTGATACACAACATCGCTATTATTTGTAGAAATTGTTGTACCCATCATCCCCCGGCCGTAGGATAAAGCTTTAGCGCTAGCGGGCAAAATGATTGCCACGGACAATAGTAGTCCAAGAAACAGTTTGTTTGTGATTTTCATATCATTAATAAATTTAATATTTATCTTGAGTCTATATTTTAACACGTTTTAAACGAAGAGAGTTAACTACAACCGAAACCGAGGACAAAGCCATAGCCAGCCCGGCAAACATAGGGTTTAAGAGCAGGCCAAAAAACGGGTAAAACAAGCCAGCGGCCAGCGGAATGCCAATAACATTATAAGCAAAGGCCCAAAATAAATTCTGCTTAATTGTGCTTAAAGTTTTTTGTGACAGTTTAATTGCGGAGAGCAATTTGGAAATATCACCTTTCAGCAAAGTAATGTCCGCGGATTCCATGGCCACATCAGTACCTGTAGACATGGCAACCCCCACATTAGCCTGGGCAAGTGCCGGAGCATCATTTATTCCGTCACCGGCCATAGCCACCACAAACCCCATACTTTGTAACTCTTTCACTTTTAATGCTTTATCTTGTGGCAGAGCCCGAGCAAACACTTCGTCTATGCCGATTTGTTTCGCAATAAATTCCGCTGTGGATTTATCATCCCCTGTGAGCATAATTACTTTAATGCCCAATGAATGTAATTGTTTTACTGTTTCCGGTGCATTAGCCTTAATTGTATCGGAAATAATTATAATGCCTAAAACTTGATTTTCAGTCATAACCAGAACCGGAGTTTTCCCCTGACTGGTAAACTGCACCAAAACTTTTTCCTCAAATTTTAATTTTAAATCTTCCGCCAGCTTTGGACTACCAACAAAATATTTTTCTCCATTGATAATTCCGGCCACTCCCCGGCCCTCCATATTTTCAAAATCAACAACTTCCAACAATTCAATGTTTTTATCCTTGGCTTTATTTACCACTGCCTCCGCCAGTGGATGTTCAGATTTATTTTCTAAAGATCCAGCAATTTGTAGTATTGAAAATTGAAAATTAGAAATTGATTTTATATCAATGACGGCCGGCCTTCCTTCAGTTAAGGTACCGGTCTTGTCTACCACCAGCACATTCACGCTTTTTAGTTTTTCCATGGCCTCTGCATTTTTTATTAAAATCCCGCTCTGAGCGCCCTTACCCACGCCGACAATGATTGCCGTTGGCGTAGCAAGTCCAAGCGCGCAAGGACAAGCAATCACTAACACACTTACAAAACTTAAGAGTCCTAACGACACACTATGACCGACAAGTAACCATAACAATAATGACAACACAGCAAGACCTAAAACCACCGGGACAAACACAGCGGAAATTTTGTCCGCCAATTTTTGAATTGGGGCTTTGGATCCTTGGGCTTCGGCCACCATTTTAATTATGTGCGCTAAAAGAGTTTCGTTGCCAACCTTGGTGGCACGAAAAATAAAACTGCCTTGTTTATTTATAGTCCCCCCAATTACTTCATCCCCCACTATTTTAGTAGCCGGCATTGCCTCTCCGGTGACCATAGCTTCATCTATAGACGACTTTCCTTCTACTATTACTCCATCTACCGGTAATTTTGCCCCGGGCTTGACTACAATTAAATCCCCAATTTTAACCTGGTCTACCGGTACTTCTGTTTCCTTATTCCCGGTTTTAATTAGCGCGGTCTTTGCCTGCAGACCCATTAATTTTTCTAACGCTTGGCCGGTTTTTAATTTGCTGCGAATTTCCAAAAATTTTCCCAAAGTAATAAACGCTACCACCACAATAGTTACGTCAAAATAAACTGTATTTGGCAAGCCTATGTTAGAAGCCAAATTTGGAAACAAAACTACAAATGTACTATATATATAAGCGGTTAGTGTTCCCACTCCGACTAAAGTGTCCATATTGGCGGCGCCAAAACGTAAAAAATTCCAGACCCCTTTTAAAAATGGCTGTCCTATCCAAAATAAAATAATTGTGGCGAACACTAATAAAACTTTGGAATAGATATCTGCTGTTAAGGGCAACATCGGCAAATTCTTAAAAACTTCTGTGGTAATTTCCCACAGCATTGCCAAAAACACCAAACCAGCAACAGGTAAGGAAAAATATAGTTTCAGTTTGTAATCCTGGAGCTCTTTTAATTTAGCTTCCTTGGTTTGATTTAATCCCAAATGCGCGCTATGATCCATGCCCGACATTGTGGCCCCATCCGACATAACATGATCGGCGCTGGGATTTTCTAATATAAAATTATATCCCAAGGGCTCAATTTTTTTTGCCAGTTCGTTTAAGTTGGTGGCCTTAGAGTCAAATTCCACCTCGGCTGTTTCCGTCCCATAATTGACTTCGGCGCTCGCAACCCCCACGGACTTTTTTAAAGTTCGGCTAATAATATTGGCGCAAGAAGCACAGTGCATCCCGGTAATAGGAATTTTAATTTTTTCCATAGAAGTTTGCTTTAAATTGTTTATATAACCCACCTACATGCTACATGCTACATGCTACTTATTCTTAAGTTTGTAGATTTTAATCATTTCCTTAACCGCTTTAGCGGATTGCCCATGCATAAACTGATGCGGGACGTGTTCGGTTAAATGGTTTTCCAATAAATCCGCGTTAAAGCCTTGCAAGGACTTTTCCACAGCCAAACTCTGGGTAATTACATCCACACAATACTTATTAGCCTCTACCATCCGCTCAATCCCCTCCACCTGCCCTTTAATGCGGTGTAAATGATTAATAAGCTTCTTCTTATATTTATCTTGCATAAATCTTATATCTTAAATGGTAAATCTTAAATCTATATTATACCCCCCTGGGGTATGTGTCAAGTGACAAATTTATAAAAGAAAATCCCTGCAGTAGCCGAAGCTTCTGCAGGGTGTGGCACAAAGAGTGCCGAAAATTTAACCAGTCACGTTCTACTTGGGAACGACACCACCGAACCAACGGCCGGTACCGAAATAAACACAGGCGCTTTGACCTACATAGACGGTTCGGCCATAGCCGGTGTCGTCATTGTAAAAATACGCGTCACACCAAACGCCGTCCTTGTCCCTCCACACATCGGCATTCCAATGGTCATCCGCGAATGTGGGGTTATCG
>Ga0172379_10002076_pt1 | contig 36982 bp, 43 predicted proteins | sample GrowelOW334metaG_FD_119756 | JGI IMG/M metagenome (GOLD analysis project Ga0172379, IMG submission 119756) | Groundwater microbial communities from an aquifer near a municipal landfill in Southern Ontario, Canada - Groundwater well OW334 metaG | ecosystem: Environmental > Aquatic > Deep... | reverse complement strand
TCGCACAGAACCTACATGGGAACCGTAGGGCGATGTGTGCGCACGCCGGAGATGTGCCGCCGCCAGGGACTCGTCCGACAGCCGCAGGCGACTCGCTGTCCCTTCCGGGGACTCGGTGCTAGCGTGATCTGGAGCTCGCGATGAACTTGCCGTCCGCTGGTGCCGCCTTCTGCCCGCCTGTTCCGCCAGGAACTAGAGCCGATGACGGCGAGACTGCTAGCGTCACGCTCGATGAGCGACGAGACACCCTCTCCGCCTCCGCCGCAGGAACCGACCGAAGCGGCCCAACCGCCCGGGACCGAGATCCCAGGACCGACCGGAGGGAAGCCGCCAGTGCCGCTGACTCCAGTAGCGCCGCAGGGAGGCTCGTTGGGGGTCAAGCCAACACACCCGTGGGCGCACCGGCGGGCGGAACGGATCTGGAAGATCCCAGGGTGGATGGACTGGCTGCTGTCAACCGTCGAGGGCTTTTTGGCATTGTCTGTCTGTGCTGGAGTCTTCTACTGCGTCTTCAAGTTGTTCTTTTGCGGTGGTGGCACGATAGAAGGCGCAATCGAAGCGGTAGACAACCACTGGAAAGGGGCGCTTCTGCTCGTGGTGGCTCTGTTCTACAGGACTGTTCGCGTCTGGCTGGAACGGATCAAGACGGGCCCGTTGGGGGTAGAGGCGCCATCGTCCGAGGACTCGATGGCGGACAATCCGGGTGGTGCCACGAGCGGAAGGGGGCCCGCGTGACCACCAAGACGCTGCCCGCCAATAAACACATCAGGATTCCGTATCGACCCCTGGGTCAATGGGCAGATTACCAGGTCGACGTGGAATCCGAGCACGGTACCACGGTCTACGTGTTCGAGGATTGGCAGTTGGACTATTTCTATAGCAGTGAAGATTTAGACGGACCATCAATCGCCGAGTCGAAGAACAAGAAGAAACACCTCTTGTACGTGAGGATTCCCCCGGACACGCGCTGGATCGTGGTGGTTATGAACCGGAGGAATATCTCCTTCGCTGTTCATTGGAACGTGCTTAGAACATGACCTCTCCTCTCCCAATCCCCCATACCCTCATCGAGTTCCAGCACCAGTTCCCCGACGAGGCGGTGTGTGCAGACTTCCTTGAGCGCGTGAAGTGGCCGGAGGGATTCGCCTGCCCGGCCTGCGGGGTCTTCGGGGAGCCGTACCGCATCGCTACGCGCCCAGCCGTGCTCCAGTGCCGCGCGTGCATGGCGCAGACCTCGCTGACGGCGGGAACCGTCATGCACGGCACGCGGACGCCGTTGCAGGTCTGGTTCTGGGCCGCGTACCTCGTGACCAGCGAGACGCCCGGCATGTCCGCGCTCCAGTTCCAGCGACAGCTCGGGGTCAAGCGGTACGAGACGGCCTTCCAGATGCTGCACAAGCTCCGCGCCGCGATGATCCGGCCCGACCGCGACCAGGTCGGGGGTGAGTACCCCGTCGAGATCGACGAGGCGTTCGTGGGCGGCAGGACGCGCGGCCAGGGCCGGGGCGTCACGCACGCGAACATCATCGTCGGCGCCGTGGAGGTTCGCGAGCGTCGGGAGGGCGAGGACCGCGCCGCTACCGCCCGGATGGAGCACCGTGGAGGCATCCCACTGAAGCGGAAGACCTACGCTGGGCGGTTACGCCTGCGGCACATCGTGACGCGGGGACGCGAGGAACTGGAGCCATTCGTGCGGGAAGCCATCCTGCCCGGCACGTTCGTCTACACGGACGGATGGCAGGGCTACGAGCACATCGGCTCAATGGGATTCCAGCACATCCCCATGGTCGTGAAGGGCGACCCCGAGCGACTCGACGCCCACCTGCCGATGGTCCATTTGGTGTTCTCCAACCTGAAGACCTGGCTCCTTGGCACGTTCCACGGCGTCAGCCCGCAGCACCTCCAGGCGTACCTCAACGAGTATGTGTTCCGGTTCAACCGGAGGTTCTACCCGATGTCGGCGTTCGCCAAGGTGCTGGGCATCGCCATGAAGGCGACAGGACCGACCTACGAGGGGTTGTACCAGGGACACTGGGAGCACCGCCGCAACCCCGGACGGGAGGTGCCGTTGCCGGGCCTCCGCCCGGCGTCTAGGCTGACCGCCAGGGGGCGATAGGAGCCGTGGGTGCCACGTCCGGCCGTCCGCGGTCGACGCCCGCCTTGGACGGGCGCAGAGGCGCTGCGATGCCGGGCAGCGGCGGCGTGCGACCCGTAACCACGTGTAACCCCGCAAGAAGTAGCGTTCTGTGCGAACCGGATAGGCATGCCTCGATCACGCGCCCGTTCGGGTGGCGCACGACCCGCACGTCGAGGAAGTGCGCCTCCACATCGGGCACGTAGAACTCCAGGGGCCGGTTGAGCTGGTACTGCCGGCGGCCGTCCCGTCCGACCTTCACCACCGTGTGGCCGAGGTGCCCCCGGTCCACGACGTAGGTCGTCACGTAGGCGACGCCGCCCGGCCGCAGCACCCGGGCCGCCAGCGCCATCAGGCCCCGTCGGTCGCGCCGGGAGGGGATCACGTTGAGCACGTTCGACACCGTGACGGTATCGCTACCCTGCATCCGCCGCAGGGCGTCCTGCGCCGTGTCTTCGTCCTGCCAGCCGGGATCGTAGACGACGTTGCGGACGCCCCGCCGGGCCAGGTGGCGGGTCAGGTCGCCATAGCGGCCGCCGCCCAGGTCGGCGTTCCGTGCCCCCCGCCTCCAGCGGACCATGCGGGCGATGGCCGGCGGACCGCCGGTGCGGATGCAGGTCCCGGGAGACCAGACGCGGGGCAGCCTGCTGGACGTGGGCATGGTGGTCCTCGGGGTCGTGGCACATGCGTGCCGACCCGGGAAGCATGCCACGGAGGGGGCGATCAGGCTAGCGGGCCGCGTCCATGCCGGCGTCGGGGAGCGCGGCGGCGTCGGCGCCATCCGCATCCGTCGCGTCGGCGCGCGGGCCCATGTCGGTGCCGGAGTCGACCGGCACGGCGGGGTCGCAGGCGGAGAAGAAGAGGGCGAAGGCAAGCAAGGCAAGGAAGCGCATGGGGAAGGTCTCCTGCTGATGGACGAGGCCGCAGGATAGCACACCTGCCGGATCGTGCCAGGGGCTGCCGGCGGCCTACCGCCGGGAGCCGCGGGGCGGAGGCGGGGGCGCGGCCCGGCGGCGGCGCAGGAACAGGAATCCCAGGGCGGCGAGGCCGCCGAGGGCCACGCCGCCGGCCGCCAGCGGCAGCCATCCGGAATCCTCCACGACGAGCGGCTGGGGGCCGAGGCTCGCCAGGAACTGCTCCGGCGTCATCGTCGGACCCGGAGCCGTCCCGGTCGTCACCGGGGCCACGTCCGGCGTCGCCTCCGGCTCGGGCGGATCGGTATTGATCGGCTCGAGCGCCCGGCCCGGCTGTGTCGCCTCGATCATCTGCCGTGGATCGATCACGTGCGTCTCGGCCCACTCCCGTGCGGCATGCCCCATGGTGATGCCGGCCGGGCGGGATGCGGAGCGACGGTGGAGGAGGGCAGCGGTCATCGTGGATTCTCCAGCTAGCGTCGGCGCGCCGGGCGCCGGGCGCGCCGCAGGCTGCGGGTGGCGAGCACGGCGTACATCCGGTCGACCTCGCGGTCGAGCCGGGAGCCACGGGAGTTCGCCCGGGCACCCGCGACGGCGCGGCGGGCGCGGGCGGGGTGGGCATGCCGGCGGATGATCCGCAGGCTCGCCGGATCCTCGAGCAGCAACCGGACCCCGGGATGCAGCGGCGAAGGCCAGTTCCCGAAGGAGACCCAGGCATAGTCGTCGGTCTCCCAGTTCGACTCCGATTTCAGGTCCGGCTCGAACTCATGCGGCACGAGGGCCAGGAAGTTGTAGTAGCTGAAGGTGTCCGGCACCTCGAAGACGCTCACCGGCACGAGGTCCTTGCGGCCGACGTCCAGGTCGGCCATGGTCTCCTCCTCCGCCTCGCGCAGCACGGTCTCCGAAGGCGTCTCCCCGCGACCCACGGCGCCGCCCCAGGTGCCCCAGGTGCCTCCATTCTGGACCTGGGACGAGCGCAGGGGGAAGAGGATGTGCCCGGTGTCGCGCGCGACGAAGAGGCAGCCCGCGCCACGCCGGCCCCAGAACCCCTCGGGGCTGTACGACTGGTCGTAATCCTGGTCCCCGGACCGGTCGTCGTCCGGGCGGAAGGGACGCAGGCGACCCTGGTGGTGCGGAGCGCTCATCCTCCCAGCCTAGCACCCGCGCCCGGATCGGCAACTGCGGCCGACTTGCCGATCCGCCAGGCTGTGCCACAATGTGCAGCATCATGGCCTGCCGATCCAACTGCGCGGTCCGCCTCTCCTCCACCCGGCCCGCGGGGTTCGCCTCGGCGATCCCCGGGCGCATGACTCCCGGCCGCCAGGCCTTCGTGGTCCCGGCGCCCCCGGTCGCCCCGGCGCCCCCGGCCTTCCAGCCGTCGATGGCCTCCCCCGTCCCGGTGACGCCGGCCGGCCAGGCCGCCACGGAGCCCGTGCCGGCCGTGATGTCGCTGGCGGCGAAGGCCGCGATCGTGGGGGGCGTGGTGGTGGGGTCGGTGGGGGCCGTCTGGGCGATCCACCACCTGGTGACGAAGGACAGCTAGGCCGGCGCGACCGGGAAGGTCGGGCTTCCGGGCATCTTCGCCTGCTGCCGCTCGACCCGGCGGCGACGCTCCTGGTTCTGGTAGGTCGTCTCGGCCGCCAGGCAGTCGCCGGGCACCCAGCCCTGCCGGCCCTCATGGCGGACGAGCCAGCTACCCTCCTGGACCGTCTGCAGGTCCTCGACCTTCATGCCCCGCTCGAGGCGGATGATCTCCCCGCCGAGCCGGGCGGCACCCTCGCACATGGCCACCGTGCCGGTCACCCGCCGGAAGACGGGGACGCCGGGCGCCGGGACGCCCCGCGGCCGGGTCCGGTGGCCCCCGTGGCAGGGCTCCAGGCCGAGACGCTTCATCGTCCGGCGGAGGCACCAGCCGGTCACGTGGAGTTCCCGTGCCGTGGCCTCGATGTTCCACCGGTGCAGGTCGAGGGTGCGGGACAGGTCGGTCTTCTCGTTCTTGAGCGAGGTCGCGTCCCTGGGCGGCATCCCGGGCAGGACCGCCTCGGGCTCTCCGGCCTGCACGAACGGCTTGCGGGGGGTGATGAGCTGCTGGACCGTCGAGATCAGGGTCGCGAGCTGCGCCTGCGTGCCGACCTGCGACCGGCTCATCTCCAGCAGCCGGGCACCGGTCTCGGCCTGCGACCGGGCCAGATCCAGCATCCGGGCGCTGGTCTCGGCGTCGCGCGCCGCGCGCCGGGCGTCCTGCTCCGCCTGCATCGTGTAGATCTCCGTCATCGCCCGGGTCACCGGCTCCAGGCGGGCGACGAGCTGGTTCTCGACCACCCGCTCGACGATCTCCTGCACCCGCGCCTCGGACAGCCCCGGCGGGACGGCGCCGGGGGCGACGTAGGAGCCCGTCCGGCGGATCTCCGGCAGCACCTCGTCGGCCAGCTTGCGGCGCAGGCGCTTGCCGGCCGGCTTCTCGGTCTTGATGCAGACCAGGTTCAGGCCGGACTCGAAAAGCACCGTGATCGCGCGGGTGTGGAGACTGAGGAGCAGAATGCTCCCCAGTGCCGCCTTGAGGCTCTTGAGGGGTTCCCCTTCGATCACCTCGAAGTCCACACCACGGATCATCTCATCGGCCCAGTGGCGCATGGTATGGGCCAGCGCGGACTGCTCGTACCCCAGCACCTGCTCCACGTTGGGCACGAGGAAGCACGGCCGGCCATCCGGCAGGACCACGGTCACGATCTGCTGGCCGTCGAAGGCGAACTGGCGCACTGCAAGCCCCGGGGGCGCCGCCCGCGCCGCGGCCGCTCCGTCCGTCGCGGGGCCGGCGTCGGCCTCCTGCTCCCCGGCCCCGGGCGCCTCCGTGACCACCTCGCCGGTCACGCCCTCGTCGATCTCGTCGAGCAGGCGCTCGATCTCGGCCATGGTGATCCGCGGGTCGTGCCCGGGAAGGCAGGCCACCCGGACCTTCCCGGCGGCGATCCGCGCCCGCAGTTCCTGCAGCGGGATGCCCAGCATCTCCGCCGCCGCGTCCAGCTTGTAGACCTGTTCCCCGGTCCCCGGGCCGTCGTGGTGCTCCATGCCGGCGACCCTAGCTCCGCCCTGGAGCCTCCGTCAACGGGAATCGGCATGCGCCGGCATGGCACTGCCGTCCACGGGCGGCCGGCCCGCGCGGCAGCAGGCGCGACCCGTTCAGAGAAAACAGTGAACCTCCCCGCCGTGAACGGCGGGGCTTCCCGTTGTACGCCTGGCCATGCGGCTCACGCGGCTTCCGGGCAACATGCCGGGGTTCCTCCGGTACTACCCGGTCTCGGGTACATCCGCACTGCTGCGGGCGCACCCCGTCCGGGATACTTGCGCAGCGGGCGCACGAACACCACCTCCAGGTCGGGCACCTTGCCGGGCTTCATGTGCCCGATCGTGCCCACCTGCAGGATGTTCCACGCGCCCACGGCATCCCGCGGCAGCAACAGGCCGCACACGGGGCATCGGTACTCCCGCCGGCACTTGCGCCGGTTCCCGCAGCCGGGACACGTCTGCGAGGTGTAGTGCTCCTCGACCTCGGTGCAGCCGGGGAGCTTGTACGCGAACTGCCGGCGGACCTTCGCGGTCGTCGCCTGCGAGACGAGCTGCGCCTGCTTCCTCCCCATCTTCTGCGCGGCCGCGTTGAACGGCCTGCCGATGACGACGCGGTGGCCGGGGAAGGCACGGGCCACCGCCCGCGTGGCCTTGTGGCAGATGTCGCGGATCTGCCGGGACGACCGGGCGAGGAGCCTCTTCTTCGCCTTCTGCTCCCGGCGCCACCGCTTCGACCCCTTCACCCGTCCGGCCTGCCGCTGCGAGATCTCCGCCAGTGCCTTGTTGCGGTACTGGACGATCGCCTTGATCTCCCGCCCGCTCACCACCACGACCTTCTTCCCGTTCGTCACGGCGACCAGGCTGTTCACGCCCTGGTCACAGGCCGCCGCGGGCGTCTCCGTGGTGGCCTCGGCGTCGGGCGGGACTCGGCAGATCAGGCTGACGTGACCGAGTTCCAGCCGTGCCTCGACCGCCCGTCCGGGCAGGACCAGGCCCGTCGGCATCGGGACGCACAACGTCCGCTGCTCGCGGTCGGCCTTCCCGTGCGGCAGGTACAGGATGCCGTCCGCGACCCGCAGGGTCTGGCTGGAGTAGGTGACGTGCCGGTAGCGCCGCTTCCGCCAGGGATACCTTGGCTCGGGCGTCCCGTCCCCGGGCTTCCTGGCCTTCCACGCCTTGCGGGCTGCCGTCGTGGCGGCGACCGCCCCGAGGAACTCCAGCACCACCTGCTGGACGCTCTGTGCCGACAGCGCCGGGTAGCGCCCCTTCGCCCAGGCCATCCACCGCGCCTGCGGGGGCCACTTCCAGTGCAGCCGGCGGATGCGGGCGTGCCGCACCGTGAGGTCGTTCCAGAGCCGGGCCGACTCCATCCGCACCGCCGTGAACACCTCCCGCTCCCGGGCGGTACGGGGCCACCAGGCGATCTCGGCGATCCGGTGGGAGGTTGCGGGGGCGTCGGCCACGACCATCACCTGCCACAGCCGGGCAAGGAGGGCAAGGAGAGAAGGGAACACGAAGGACATTCCCCGTCAACGTACGGATGCCGGCCCTTCACCCCCATCCTGAAGGGCGGGGCACTCGGGCCTCTCTCGCGGTGGTACCCGCGACGAGGCACGCTGCCGGCTTCCCCGCGAGCGGCGAGTGCCCTTCGGGCCACGCGAGCAGCACGCGGGGCCGTGGTTCCCCCGACGGCCCGGAGGGTCGGGCCGGGGTGCCGGCGATCTCGCTGTCCGTGGTCTTGTCGGTCATCGCTACGCCTCGCTCGTCCCGGCTCGCGGAGCCGGGAATCGGCACGCCCGGCATGGCGCGGCCGCCCGCAGGCGGCCGATGCGCTTCCTTCTCATCCCGCCCGCGGGCGGGTGCTGCACGACCACAACATCCCATCGCGGCACGGGATGTCAAGGACCCTCAGGCCTTCCGCCGACGGCGCGGATTGGCACGCAGCACCCGCTGGTGGACCGGCCGCAGGCGCCCGGTCAGGACCCGCACCCGCTGGCGCGCCGGCCGCAGGCGCCCGGTCAGGACCCGCACCCGCTGGCGCGACCGCAGGCTGGCCGGGGCCGGCGCCCGCACCGGCGCCGCCGCCAGGGAAGGCATCCTTGCCGGGGCCGGGACGGGCGCCCGCCGCGGCACGTGCACGCCGTCGAGGACCGTGAAGTACAGGCTCGCGTCGAGGCCGCGGGCACGCATCTCCTGCCGGGCGACCATCGACACGATCGCCGGCTCGGTCGCGGGCCCGAGCCGGATGCCCGAGACCGGATCCGCCCCCAGCATCTCGCTCCACACCTCGCGGCCGCGCTCGGTGGCCACGGCGCGCCAGCGGCGGGCGTCCGGGCTCCAGGCGAGGTGCAGCTCCCCGAAGTCGACCGGGTTGCGGCGGCCCCCGCGCCGCGGGTTCGCACGTGCCCCGAGCACCGCCAGCAGGTCCTCCGCGCTGTACTGGCCCATCGGATCGTAGAGCCCCTGGGCGCTCCCGACCCGGTCGGCCAGGTGCCCGAGCAGGGTGGCGCCCCACGAGCGTCGTTCGTTCCCGCTCCCCTCGGCGATCCCCTCGAGCAGCTCCTCGCGGGTCGTGTTGCTCCTCTTGAGCAGGTAGGCGAGCGCCGCCTGCGGGGAGTCGTGCAGGCGCACCATCTCGAAGCTGCGCACCTCGTCGTCGGTGAGCGGCCGGTCGTAACCGATGATGCCGTGCCGGAACCGATCCGTCGGACCTGATACCCGTCGCCAGCCGCCGGGCACCTGCGCGTACCCGGCCGGCCGGTAGAGCAGCCCGTACAGGTACCGCGGCGGGATCTCCGGAGGCGGAAGGGTCTCCCGGCGCTTCGCCGCCGCCGGCTTCCTGGTCTTCTTCGTCGTGCGCTTCATCGTGCCCCCCCCGTCAGCCTTCCATCTCGACGTCCCGCAGCAGCAGGCTCAGCCTGCCGATGTCGAGCAGCATGTCGACGAGGCTCTGGCGGTGCATGTCGGCGTGATCCGTGCCGATCCACCAGCCCTCCGCTTCCGAGAGCCTTCCGGAATAGGTGACGTCCGGAGCGATGGCCCGCCACTTCCCGGGGAGGCTTACGTCCGACCGGCCGTACCACGGATGGGCATCGGGAATGCGGACGTACCCGGACAGGTGCAACCCCCGGGAGTTGCGGAGAAGGGCGACGGCGAAGCTCCTGCCCATCAGGTAGAGGCGGTTGACCTCCAGCGCCCCCGTCTGGAGATCCAGCGATTCCGCCTTGTGGGCGGGGTTGCTGCGCTCCACCGGTCGCGACCGGCCCACGGCCTTCTTCCCTGCTCGTTCCATGGTCACTTCCCCTTGCGCGCCCGGCGCGCCTTGCGCTCGTCCCCCGTCTCGAACGGTCCGTATTCCGCGAGCGCCTCCACGGCCTCGCGCGGGACGGGCAGGCCCAGCCGGCGGCGGTGCTCCACCCTGTTCGCGATCCCTTCGGCCATCGCGTCCGTCAGCACGTCGTGCTCCCGCCGGGATTCCTGCTCGCGCAGGCTCCGCGCGAATTCGAGCAGGGTGGCAGCCAGCGGGTACCCGCGGAACTCCCGGCCCAGGTGCTGCTCCGCCAGCAGGGGCAGCAGGTGCCGCAGGTTGCTCTCGTCCCCGTGCGCGCTGTAGCCGTAGCCGACCGGCCCGCGCGCCGCCCGCCAGAAGCCCACATCGGCGATGAATAGCGATCCGTCCGGGCGGCGGTACAGATCGATGTCGTCGAGGACCAGCCAGTGGTTGCGCTGCTCCAGGCCGACCAGCTCGTCCTCCAGCCAGACCAGCTCCCCGAGGGTGATCTTCCCGGCCGACTCGCCGTACTCGCGCACCAGGGCCGGCGTCCCGTCGGCCATCTCGGTGTACACCGTGCGCGGCACGATCGTCTCGCCGGCCCCGGCCAGCTCGTTGGCGACCCCCGCCTCGTGCAGGAACCACCGCCGCTGCTCGTCGGCGCTCCAGACGCGTCCGTGGATGTCCTTCTCCGCGGGCAGCTTCACGATGAAGGGACCCTGCGGGGTCGGTACCCGGTAGGCCACCCCGAAGTTGCCCTGCCCGAGCCGCTCGCCGTGGTCGATGGCCATGGCCGCGACGTGCATCGCGGTGCGCACGTCCGGGCGGAGCCAGTGGCCCAGGGTGAGCTGGGGTGGCAGATCGCGCCAGTGTGGCGGGCCGCCGTCCCGCATGGCGCGGGCGGGGTTCGGACGGGTGCGGCGGGAGGCGCGACGGGCCATGGCACAGCATGGCACGGGAAGGCTCCGGGGGCAATTCCCCGGTTAGAGCCGCCGCGGCATGATGACGCCGACGAACCCGTCCGCGCCGGCCGGCGTGATCTTCAGCGGGTCGAGCGCCTCGCCGAACCCGAGCAGGACCTCGTCCGCCCGGATCGCCTCGAGCATGCCGACCAGGTAGCGCCGGTCGACCCCGACGACGAGCCCCGGGCCGGTCGTCTCCGCGTCGACCACGTCCCGGAACGCGCCACGGCCTTCCTTGTCGAGCGAGACGACCAGGGATCTGCCGCCCACCGCCAGGCTGGTGGAGTCCATCCGGTCATCAGCGAGCACGGCCAGCACCTGTAGCGTCTCCAGGAGCCGGAGCCGGGGCACCCGGACGCGGCGAATCGCCTCCCCGGGGATCGCCTGCCTCCACGCCGGGAACCCGTCCTCCATCTGCACGGTCGTGAGCACGGTCCGTGGCCCGTCCCCGGGGGGAGGGATCCACACGAAGAAGACGCGGCGGTCCTTCGCCCCCATCTCGAGCACGGGCGGCGGCCCCTCGCCGGAGAGCAGGTCCCGGCACAGCTCGCCGAGGACGGCGACGGCGCGGTGCGGCAGGAGGAACCGCCCCGCCGACGCGCCCGGGCAGTCCTTCCACGCCCAGGCCAGGCGGCTGCCGTCGGTGGCCACCATGCCCATCCGCCCGGCGCCGATCTCGAGGAGGGCGCCCGCGAGCCGGGGACGCAGATCCTCTTCCCGGCACATCGCGTGGCCGGTCTCCTGGACCAGGTCCCGGAGGTCGACCGCGCAGATCCGGTGCAGGTCGACCGGCAGATCGGCCGAGGCCGGGAAGTCCTCGGCATGGAGGCCCGCGAGATGGAAGCTGCGCTGGCCCGACCGCAGGCGTGCCGAGGTGATGCCGCCCACGACAGCGACCTCGTCCCCGGACAGCGACCGGACGGCTTCCAGCATCGTCTTCGCGGGCAGCCCGATCGCCCCTGGCGAGGCCACCGTGGCGGCCATCCCGGTGGCGAGACGGATCTCCAGGTTCGTGGCCGACAGCCGGACCATCCCCCCGGCCTCGGCCTCCAGCAGCACGTGCGTGAGGTGCGGCGCCTTGCCGGGATCGGCCGCTGCCGGCACCACCCTCTCCAGGCACCGGACGAGGTCCTGCCTGCCGGCGACGAACTCGATATTCTCCGTGGACATGGTTCCTGCTCCGTTCAGTGCGTTCCGACCGCTCCCGGGACCTCCCCGTCGTCTCCGTCTGGATTCCGCGGCGGCCGGACGCAGCCGCAGATCCTGCACCACCGGGCGCGCGCCGGATGGCTGCCGCTGGCGGGACCGCAACGGCACAGCCACGGTGGCGACGTGCTGGAACTGTATTCGTCCCACCGGCCCACCGGCACCGCGCCCATGGGCTTCGACGACGCCAGGATCGTGTGGCCCGGCACGCCCGCCCGCGTGCAGAGGTCGGCGAAGGACAGTCCCTCCACCAGCGGCGCCTCCGCCCGTACCACCCCGGGCACGGGGACGAGCGACGCCTCGTAGACATCCACGGCGGCATCCAGGCCCAGGGTGACCTCGTGGTTGATCTCGGCGCCTACGGTGATGAGATCGACGTCGTTGGCCTCCAGCGCCTCCAGGAACACCCGCGAGCCCCTGCGGTACGACCGCGCCGCCATGACGACGGGGCCTTGCCGGATGACCTCGGAGATCGCCTCCTCCGGGCCGATCTCCCCGGTGCCGCCACAGAGCCCGCAGGCGGGATCGCGGTCGCCGTCCTCGCAGCGCGGGCATGGCGCCCGGAGGCTGGAGATGGCGATGGCGTCGCGGAAGCTGGCCAGTTCGCTCTCCGCCGCCTCTGCGGCCTCCTCCGCCATCGCGCAGGACGACGCCCCCTCCGCGGCGACTCCACGCAGCCGGTCGACCTCGCCCAGCAGCCGTTCGATCTTGTCGAGAGCGCCGGGCAGCGTCTCGGAGGCGCACCTGTCCCAGCGGCACTCCGCCCGCTGCATCTCGTGCGTGACCTCCTCCATCTCCGGCGACGGGACGGCCGTGCTGGCGCCCTGCCTGACCATGTCGTTGAAGCGCTTGTGCGCGGCGTCGAAGGCGGCCTTCCGTGCCCGCGCCTCCGCGTGCCGCGCCATCGTCCAGGGGGCCTCCCCGCCGGACGATGCCTGCTCCCCGCCTTCGGAGACGACTCCACGCAACCGGTCGACCTCGCCCCGCAGCCGCTCGATCTCGGCGAGGGCGTCCAACACGCCCGTTGCCATTTCGTCCACGTCCTTGCGCGTGATGAGTTCGTTCCAGCGCACGCAATCGCGCAGGCTTTCCGCGTGGGCGGCGAACTCCGCCTCCCGCTCGGGCGTCCAGGGAAGCCCCTCCTCTTCCACCGGACCGGCGGAGGCCAGCAGGCCCGCCGGCAGATCCCCCGTCTCCCTGACGATCCGGTCGAACCGCGCCCGGGCGCTCTTGCGCCGCTTCGTGCCGACCCCTGGATCCGGCAGACTGGCCGGCCGCGCGCACGCCTGCCGCCAGACCACCGAATTCGCGTTGTCCGGCGTGGTGCGCCTCGCCCCGGAATCCTCGAGCACCCCCGCCCTCACCAGGGCGACCCGGCCGTGGCGCACCGTGGCCGACGAGGAGAGGTAGCCGGCCTCGCGGCAGGCCCGCCAGATCTCCTCGTCGATCCGCCCGATCCCGTCGGACATCACCTGCCGCACGGCCTCGACGGCCTTCGCGGAGGCCTTGGCGGCCTTGATCGCTGCCTGGAGGCTCGTCTCCGGATCGGTCGTGCGGGCCAGGTGGTGTGCCGGCACGGGCTGCATGCTGCCCTCCGGACGGACGTCGTTCTCTTCCATGCCGCCGCCTTCCTCCCACCCTTGTATCAACACGGGCCGGCGCGTGTCAATCGACATCCTCTCCCGGCGTGGGCCAGGACTCCACCCGGATGCGTACCGAGGACTGCTTCGCCGGCTGCTGCCGGTGGGGGCCCCAGGCGACGCGCGGGTCGCGGTCGTCCACCCCGAGCCACCGGGCGATCCCGTCCACGACGTGCTTGCAGGCCCCGTCGAGGTTCTGCTGGTCGAGGGGCATCTTCGCGCAGCGGGTGACCGTGACGTGGGCGAGCCTCGAGACGGGCCGGCCCAGCTTCAGGGGCAGTACCAGGGCCAGCGTGCCGTTCTGGTCCTTCGCGCGCTCCTGCCGCTCGCGCCAGAACTCGTGCATGTTCGACTCGGACTCGGTGTGCAGCGGCACGTCGGCCTCGCGCACGGCGACCGGCCGGAGCGCCGCCAGGTGGCCCGGGTCGGTGAGCGCCGCCCGCAGCGCCGGCAGGTCCAGCCCCGACCGGTCCAGCGCCTCCAGCGCCGCTCCGACGGCGACCCAGAGGTCCCGGACACCAGTGGTCCGGACCTCGGCCCCGGACAGGGGCCGCACGGGGATGCGGGTCGGCTTCCCTGCCGCCTTCTTCCTGGGCTTGCGGGGAGGAGACTTCTGCTGCCGGGCCATGCACCCTCCTTCACCAGTTCCAGGCCGGGGACGGGTCGGGCACCTCGGGCAGGTCCCCTGGCCGTTCGTTCGGCTTCCAGCGTCGCTTGATCTCGAAGCGGATCGTCTCGAGCAGGTAGCCGCGCTTCTCCAGCTCCTGCAGGAACGTGCGCCCGTCGAACAGGTCCATCGGCGTCCCGAACACGGCATGCAGCACATGGCCGTCGTACTGGTTGGGCAGGCCGTAGAGGGTCGTCGCCGGCTCGCCGCGCATCTCGCAGCCGTGGTATACGGTCAACCACCCATCGTCCCAGCTCCGGTTGCGCGGCCGCGGCATCAGTCTTCCTTCGGGGATCGGATCTCCTCCGCCAAGCGCTTCGCGCCCCCGGCAGCCTCCAGCACCTCCTCGTCGGTCGGCAGCGGGAACCGCTGCTCTCCTCCGCGGGGCGGGCCCGCCGGACCCTGGATCAGGTCGTTGTCCTGCGCGCAGACGCCCAGCCCCCGGCCGTTGCCGATGTACCGGGCGGGCGTGCCGGAGAAGATGCGGCAGGGGTCGCCGATGGCCGGCTGCCACGGCGCCGGCTCCGCGGCCACGAGGAACCGTCCGGCCGCCGGCTTCATGGCCGCATACAGATCGGCGACGGCCTCGGTCGCTCCGGGGTAGCGCGATCCGCTGGTCGTGATCCGCACGCAGGCCCGGGTGAAGCGGTCGCCCTGGCGCTGGATCGACAGGTACCAGTCGCCGTTCTCTCCCATGCCCGCGCGCAGCTCGTGGTCGTCCTGGTCGCAGTCATCGGTCAGGTAGTACCGTTCCTGCCGCCGGTCCACCGCCCCGTCTTCCGCGGGATGCCCGTCGAGCGCCTCCTGCAGGGCGCGGGCGGTGACGGCCCAGGGGAGCAGGTCGCTGTCCGCGGCGAACGCCTCGCCGCAACAGTCGCAGTACAGGCGCCCGTCCACCCGGCTCGCGGCGATGGCTTCGCACCCGGCGCACCTCGGCAGCTTCGCCAGGTGCGACGCGACCAGGTCGCGCAGGGAGGCCTTCACCGGGCCGGCTCCAGCGTGGCGTCGTGCATCCGGCAGAGATGGTCGGCCAGCGGGCTCGCGTCCCGGTCCGGCGTCTGGTCCAGGCACGAGACGACGGTCATCCCGCACTCGTCGACGATCTCGGACGAGAAGATCTCGTAGGAGGTGTCCGGCCCCGTGTTGGCGACGATGCCGCCGTGCCGGCGCCACGTCCACCGGCCGGCCATCTGGCGGGCGAGGTGCTCCCTGCACCTTCCGATCTCCCGGTCGCGCTCCACCACGTCCTCGTGCATCGCCGTGAACTTCAGGGGGTACTTCATCGCGTCCTCCGTACGTGCTTGTCGGCGCTGGTCGGCCGTGCCACGTCGACCGGCGCCTCCGGCGCTGCCTGCGTTGCCGGCTGGGAGCAGGTGGTGACCGCGGGCGCCCCGCGCATGGCGTCCCGGCAGCGGGCGGCCTCGCTGCGCTTGCACTCCACCCAGGCCACGCGGTCGCTCACCTTGCCATCCTCGGCCCACAGCCGATCCCGCGTGTTCTGCCGCTCGGTCACGAACCGGTCGCAGATCGCCACGCAGCGCTCCGTCTCGGCCACCTGCGCCGCCGCCAGCAGCCGCGCGATCTCGTCGCGCAGCCGGCCGGACAGGTGCCGCCCGCGGAAGGATCCGTCCACGATCTTCCGGGCGGCGGCCTCGTGGTCCGCCAGGATCCCTTCCAGGGAGCCGAAGGCGGGCTCGAGCACCCGCCACGCCGGGCAGTCGTTGTGGTAGCACTTCTCCGGGCACCAGCCACCATGGACGTCCAGCAGCACCCGGATCGCCCCGACCAGGGTGGCCGCAGGATCACCGCCGGCCGTCGTCCCATCCTTGTCCATCAGCCATCTCCTGGTGGCACACGGCCTTCCCGTGCCCGTCGCCGGCCATCCTGCGCCATCCCGGCCGGGATGGCAAGCCCGCCGGCCGGGCTATCCCTGCACCCAGATGTCGTTCACGAGCAGGCCCTGGGCGCCCCGGATCCGCACCTCGTGGCACATCGCCAGGCCGTCGGTCTCGATCGACACGACGGCGTCCCACAGCACGGCCGAACCGGCCCACGCCCGGAACGAGGACGAGGCCGGCAGGGCGTCGATCGCCTCGTCGTACTCCCGGCGCGACAGCTCCCAGCCGTGCCCCCCGGCATCGTGGGCGTGGATGCCATGGAGGACACCGTCGGAGACCCGCTTGAGCGCCTGCGTGACCTCCTCGGGCAGGTAGTCGAGGTCGGCGTCCTTGAGCCGGGAGGGATCCGCCAGGACCCGGGCCATGCTGGCCGCAAACTCGCCCCGCAACGGCAGTGCCCCCAACGCGCCGAGCGGATCGGTGCCGCTGACGAGCAGCACGCTCGGCATCCCGTCGTCGTCTCCGCGAGAAGCACGGGCCACGGCCAGTACGCCGACCCGCAACAACAGGTGCTGCAGGCCGGCAACCTGCGCGGCCGACAGGCCCCGCAGTTCGGCCGAGGGCCGGCGCTCTTCGGTGCCCGCGCTGCCCGACGCCGACCAGAAGCCGCCCAGGAACCGGGCCAGGGCGGCGTCGCCGGCCCCGTAGGCACGGACCGGCACCTCCTCCACGGGCGCCTCGCGGCAGGCCCACCCGCGCAGGTCGTCGGTCACCCGCAGACCGATCCGCGCCTCGCCGCGCCGCGCGATCGAGGTCACCTGGCCGTGCACGGCCAGCATCAGGTCGCCCAGGGCAGCCACCACGTCCGGATCCTTGCACCGGAAGAGAGCGGCGCCGCTCGCGTCGTTGGCGCGTCCGAGAGGTCGGGCGGCCAGCATCCCCAGGATCTCGGCCTCCTCGACGCCGAGGTCGTCCGGTACTTCCGGCGGTGGCAGCGTGCGGGCGACGGCGATCCGCTCGTCACACCGGATCGACTCGATCGGCGCCCAGCCCCGCACGGTGCGCAGGGACTGGCCGGGCACGGCGCGCATCTCGCGCCCGGTCCGCGTCACCAGGCGCAGCACCGGCACCAGGCCGGGGATGCTCCGCGCCGCGTCGAGGTCCGCCGCGATGGTGCGCAGGTCCGGGCCGAGCCCCCACGTGCGCATCGTGCCGCTCCGTGCCACGAGCGCGACCGCCGGGATCCGGCGGCCGGTGGAGGCGTCGTCGACCAGCATGCTGCCCTCGAGGCCATGGCTGGTACTGGCCGGACGGCCGGATGCAGGCGTTCCTGCCCGCGCTCCCGGGGATGGCATCTGGATGGGCATCACTGGTCCTCCGTCTCCGGATCGTAGTCCGCGGTCCCGACCGGCACGGGAGCGGCCACCGAGGCGCGGGCGTCCGCATGGCCGCGCTCGTCCTCGGCCAGGTTCTCGAAGCGGGTCAGTTCGCGGATGAAGCGCAGGCGCACGGTGTCCGTGGGCCCGTTGCGCTGCTTGGCGACGATGATCTCCGCGATCCCCCGGTCCTCGGTGTCCTTGTTGTAGATCTCGTCGCGGTAGATGAACATCACCACGTCGGCATCCTGCTCCAGGCTGCCCGATTCCCGCAGGTCCGCCAGCATCGGCCGCTTGTCCTTGCCGGCCCGCGACTCCGGATTGCGGTTGAGCTGCGAGAGCGCCACGATGGGCACGTCGAGCTCCTTGGCCAGCGCCTTGAGCCCCCGGGAGATGCTGCCCACCTCCTGCTCGCGCGACTCGAGCTTCCCCTCGCGCGAGAACTTCATGAGCTGCAGGTAGTCGATCACGATCAGGGCGAGCCCCTTCTCCTGCTTCATCCGCCGCGCCCGGGCGCGCAGCTCGAGCAACGTCAGGTCGCCCGAGTCGTCGACGTACAGCGGCAGCGGGTGCATCTTGTTGGCCGCCTCGGTCAGCGCCGTCATGTCGACGGTGGAGAGCAGGTTCGTGCGCAGCCGGGACTGGTCCACGCGCGCCTCTCCGCACAGCAGGCGGTTGGTCAGCTCGATGCGCGGCATCTCCAGCGAGAAGACCAGCACCGGCCGGTGCGCGACCATGGCGGCGTGGACCGCCACGTTCATGGCGATGGCCGTCTTGCCCATGGCCGGACGAGCCGCGATGATGATGAGCTGGCCGCCGTGCATGCCCGCGGTAAGCACGTCGAGGTCGCGGAAGCCCGTCTCCAGGCCGGTGATGGCGGCGCCCCGATCGAGGGTCCGTTCCAGCCGCTCGAAGGCCTCCATGATGGCGGTACCGAACGGCACCGGGGCGTTCTTCTCGCGCTTCTGCGAGATCTCGTAGACCCGGGCGGCGGCCCAGTCGAGGAACTCGCCGGCCTGGCCCCGCTCGCCGTAGCCGCGCGCCACGATCTCGTGGGACGCCTCGATCATCCGGCGCATCGCCGCGAGTTCCGCGACGATGCGCGCGTGCGTCTCGATGTGCGCGATGGTCGGGATCGTGTCGGTCAGCTCGCCCAGGTACTGCACGCCGCCGATGGTGTTCAGACGTTCCCGGCTGCGGAGCTCGGCCGACAGCGTCACCACGTCCACCGGCTCGTGCCGCGCCGACAGCGCCTGGATGGACTCGAAGATCAGGCCGTGGGCGGGGTGATAGAAGTCGCCCGCCGCGGTGATGTCCTCCGCCGTGGACAGGGCGACGTTGTCGAGCAGGATCCCGCCCAGCACGGCGCGCTCCGCGTCGAGGTCGTGCGGCGGGATCCTCCCCTGGGCCGCAGCGGCGGCGGTGAGCTGCGCGGCGGCGGACACCAGCGCGTCGCGGCGGCCGTCGTCATGGCCCCTCATCGGGACCCCCGCGCGCCGCCGAGCGACGCGGGCCGCACACGCCGGCTGCCACCGCGCATGTGCACGATGGAGCCATGCGTGCGGATGCGCAGGGCGAGCCGCTCGTCCAGGTACCCGGCCAGGCTCTTCACCCGCAACCGGACCGACTGGTCGCGGTCGCCATCCTTGACCGTGAGGTTGGAGCTGAAGAGCGTGGGCAGGCCGTAGTCGAAGCGCAGCAGCATGAAGCGGTTGACCACCTGCTTGACGAGCGGGCCGTCCTCCTCGACGCCGACGTCGTCGATCACCAGGCAGGAGGCCTCCTCGGCCTGCCTCAGCGCCTGCCGCCGCTGCTCGTTGTACGGCCGGGCGGCGAACTCCGCGAGCTGGCTGGCGGCGATGTACCGCGGCGGGATGCCGGAAGACCCCGCCGGCCGGGTGAGCACCAGGTGCGCCAGCAGTGCCGACTTGCCGCAGCCGTACTCGCCGAGCACGCCGACGAGCAGCGAGCCCCCGCCGAGCCGCCGGCAGATGTCCGCCTCCAGGTCCACCGGCTCCCAGGCCAGCAGGGCGTCCCATACCAAGCCGTCGGTCGGCAGGCCGCGGGCGAGCGCCCGCTCCCCGATCCGCTCCATCCCGCGGCAGACCGCCACGAGGAACTGCTGCAGGGGGACGAGGTCGTTCACCCGGCCGACCGCCCGCATCCGGCCGAAGCACCGGGCGACCAGCCGCCGCGCCCGGTCGCCGCCGTCTCCGTCCGGCAGGGGGACGACCGGGGACGGCTCCGGCGCCGTCCCGTCGGTCCCGGGGAAGACCCGCCGCGGCACGTCCTGGCCCACGCCGCATGCCCGGCGCGCATCGAGCAGGCGCTGCTGCGCCCGTGCCTCCTCGTCGTCCGCCCGTCCGTCCGGACCGCCTTCTTCCTTGTCATCCACCACCGTGCACCTCGTCCCGCCGCCGTGCGGCGATCTCTGCGCTGACCGATTGATAGAATTCCTCCGGTTCGATCTCGGCCGCCGTGCCGTTGGCGATCGGATGCGCCTTGCCGGCGACCAGCAGGTCCTCGACGGCCTGCTGCGCCTCTCCGGGTGAGGGGGCATCCTCCCGGCGCCCGGCCGCCCCGGCACCGGCCTGCCGGCGGCGCGCCGAGTACCGCAGCGACTGCAGGCCGTCGACCACCGGCCCCCCTCCGTCCTCGCGCCAGGCGCGCGCCTCGTCAAGCGCCAGGACCAGCCAGCCGTTCTTCAGCAGATGCTGGTTGCCGATCCGGATCTCGCGCCAGTCCCAGCCACCGGCACGGATGTAGTCCAGCAGCACGTCCACGTCCGCCAGCGTGAAGCCCTCGCGGACGCACATCCGGCACTGCTCCCGGACCGGCAGCAGCAGGCCCACGGAGGACCAGGCCGTGAACCGGAAGCGCTTCCGCCGCTCCCCGTCGATGCCGTTCGCCAGCTTGACCAGCATCTCCTCGACGTCGAACAGCCGGTCCTCGTCCTGCTCCTCCGGCAGGCTCTTGCTCCGCCTCGACTTCGGCTTCGGCCTGACGGGTCCCGGACGACCCGCCGCGGACGCCCTACCACCCGCCCCTACATCGCCACCCCCTTCGGCACCCGCGCCCACCCCGCCCTCGTCGGCGGCATGGCCCGAAATGCCCGCGGGGGGAATTCGGGCCATCGGGGGGAGGTCGGGGGGGGAATTCGGGCCATCGGCAATTCGGGCCATGCCCGTCGACGACCCGTCAGGTGAGGATCCGGATCCGGATTGTGTGTGAGAATCCGGAGGGTTATCTCTCACACATTCCGGAGAGGAAGAGACGTCATCAGAACGGGATGGATCAGGAACCGCGTGGCCCGAATGGCCCGAATGGCCCGAATTGATTTCGGGCCATGGCCCTAATTCGCCACCGATTTCGGGCCGTCGATCCTGAATTCGGGCCATGCCACCATGTGCGGAAGTGTCGTCGGTCGGTTCCGTGGTGATCCGATGTGCGACATGGTGGTCATCCTGCCTACGGTCGTCCCGGCGGATCTGCTTCAGCCGGTTGTGCCGCGCATCGCCGACCAGCCCGGCCAGGCGGGGGTCGGCGACCGTGGGGTGCCGTCCCCGGCGGGCGGGGACCGGATTCCCATTCTGGCCCAGGTCGGGTGCCGGCGCAAGCGGGGGCGCCGCGGGGGGAGGGAGGGAGGCCGGGATGCCTTCCTGTGCCACGGGAACGGCCGGGGGCGGCAGGGTCGTCGGATGGCCCGGCAGCGGCGGTGGCGGCGGGGCGGACCCGGTGCTCCCGAGAAAGGCGAAGGCGCCCTGGGAAGGCGCCTGCCGGGCCGGGACGAGGGGCATCCGCAGCACCTCCCCGCGCTCGAGCCGGGCGTGCGCCTCCCGGAGGTAGGCCGGCAGGCACTGCAGGTCGACCGGGTCCGGATCGGCGTCCCCGGGCAGCGGGCAGCAGATCTCCCGCGAGATCGAGAGCCGCTCGCCGGCCACGCGGAGCAGGCCCCGCCGGACGCCCTCGACGAGAGCCTGCACCGCCGCCTCCGCCTCGAAGAAGAAGGTGGCGCGCACGTCCTCGAGCAGGTTCCCGGACGAAGGCAGCCGCCCGTCGCCGTCGGCCTCGACGAAGGCCTGGAAGAAGAGCGCCTGGAGCTCCGCGGTGGAACGCTGCAGGCGCGGGTCGGTGATCCAGTCGCGCTCCAGGAGCTTCCAGATCTGCCGGCGGCCCACGCGCCGGGCCATCCGGGACAGCAGGCGCGCCTGCTCGGCCTCGACCTCTGGAGGGGACAGGGTCTGCCAGGCGGTGAACCGCCGGACGCGCAGGCCGCCGTCCTCGAGGCGCTCGACCATCCCCCGGCGCACGGCCTCCTCCAGCGCCCCGGCGACCTGCCCGACCGTCCAGAGCGGCAGCAGCGTCGAGAGGGTCTCCTCGACCGGCAGGCAGCGGTCCGGCTGATAGCACCCGTCGTCGTCGAGATCGAACAGCAGGTGGACGTAGAGCGCGCGGCAGGGGAGCGAGGCGCGGACGAACCTGGGATCCAGGTTCATCTGCAGGTACAACCGGACATGCTGCCTCGCGCCCTGACCCGACACGGCTACTCCTCCACGACCTTGGCGCCCGGCCGCGGGAAGGGGACCACGATCGCCCGCGGCGTCCGGCGGGTGACGATCACCACCGGGACTTCGACGGGCGCATCGTCCGCTACCGCCGGCCGCGCGTCAAGGCCCTCGAAGACCTTCCCGAGCCGGGACCGGGGGACGACCACCACGGCGACGCGCCCGGCAGGCGGGGTCCCCTGCGGATCGATCAGCGCCTGCCAGAACTCGAGCGCGGTGGGATCCCCCTCGTGCAGGGCCAGGATCCCGAGGTCTTCCGGATCGGCGCCATCCGCCACCGCCCGGGACAGCAGACCCGGCAGCGTCGGCAGGATCCGGTCGAGCACCCGGTCGTGGCTCTCCAGGACGATCCCGGCGTGGCGCAGGGCGGCACAGCTCTTCCGGCGCTGCTGCCGGTTCAGTTCCTCGTGTTTCATCGTGTCTCCTCCGGCGCTTCCGGGCCGATCCCCGCGGTCTGCAGCAGGCCGTCGAGGAAGGAGTCCGGCCAGGCGCCGTCCTTCTGGTTGCTCATCACGAAGCCCTCGAAGTCCTCGCACTTCCCGCTCCAGCGGACCATCATCGGCGCGACCCGCAGGCCTTCCCGCTGCACGGCCAGCGCCATCGCCTTGCGCGGGTTCGCGTCGCCCTGCGTCTCCGCCAGCAGCCGGGGATAGGCGTCGTCGTACCGGCGGACCATCTCGCGGTACCGCTGCCGGTAGGCTTCGCCCTTCTCCCGCAGGTGCGGCGGCAGCATGGGCAGGACGTCGTCGTCCTGGCCGCGCAGGATCACCGCGAGCAGCGCCCGGGGCGAGCCGACGAGGCCGCCGATCAGGGCGTGCCGGGCGAGGTAGTCGGCGTTCTTGACCTTCACCCGCCGGAACCGGGCGTCACGCACGACGACGCCCTCGAACTCCAGTCCGGAACGCGCGTTCACGAACGCGAGCATGTCCGCGACCGAGCCGAGGCGGTACAGGCGCACCGTGGGCACGCCGGGGACCGGATGCACGTACGGGTCGAGTTCCTCGCCGGTGGCCGTGACCCGCAGCGCCAGGAGGGTCACCCGGAAGTCCCGGTAGTCCACCACGAGGTGGTTGACGGGCGAGGTGATCTCGAGGAAGTGGGTGACCTCCGGATCGAGCCGGCCGCAGAACCGGTGGTAGGCCTCCCGTGCCCGGGCCGCCTCGTCACCCGACGCGTCCGGGGGCGGCAGGGCACCCCCGGCGACCAGCGTGTCGAGCAGGCACTTCTCGAAGAGCGTGCGGAAGGTGTATTCCGCGAACCCGTCGACCGGGCGATCGGCCTCGGGCACCGAACGGGTGGCGACGTGCCACTGCTGCTGGAAGGGGTCGTGGTGGAGGATCGCCGCGGTGCCGTCGCGCTTCTCCATGAACACCGTGGACGGTGCGGTGAAGTCGATCGGCGCCGCGGCGCCCTGGCCGAAGTTGAAGAACCGGTCGGGCGGCCGGGCCAGGACGAGCGTGTCCCCGAGAGGCGCTGCCGGGTCGATCTCCGTGCCGTCCGCCTTCGCGATCACCAGGCCGCGGCACTGGCAGGCGACCGGGTCGTCGTCCCGCGCCTCGATCATGTTGTAGTTCAGGGACGCCTTGCGCCGGCAGGCCGAGAGCGTGGCGCCCACGGCGTGTTCCCGGCGCAGGTCGGCGCAGGAATGGTCCTGCAGGTACTGTTGGGTGAGGATCATGACGGCTTGCCTCCCGGGGACGGCATCGTCGGTGGCGGATCAGGGGGTTCTGGCCGGGTGAGCAGCACCCCGGCCAGCGCGACCATCTTCGGGTTGTTGACCTCCCGGTCTCCGAGGAGGATCGTCGTGCACATGGTCACGGTTCCTTCCTCGGGATCGGAGTCCAGCTCGAATGCGGCCACGAGCGGGATGCCGGCGCGGTCACAGATCCCGGCGATCCGGTCCACCAGCGAACGGATCTCCGTCTCGAAGACCTGCCTGCGGGGTCCCATGGTGCCGGCGCTGTCGTCCGGTCCGGTCGGTCTGGTCGGTTCGGTCATGATGCGTTCCTTTCGGGCCAGTCCTCGGTCCCGGCCACGGCGTAGGTGTAGGCCCACCGCTCCGAAGCGCGGACCCATACCTCCAGCCATCCCACGATGTGCACCGCGACGCGCCGCTCCCACGCGCCTCCGGCTGCGCGCCTGCGGAGCTGCCACTCCGTGGACAGGTGCCAGGCCAACGCGTGCCACCACGGCCGGCGCGCAGGTGGCGTCAGCGTCGCGGTGCGGTAGGGCGTATCGTTCATGCTCCGGCCTCCGGCCAGTCCTCTTCGACGCGCATCGGGCCGTCGTCGTCCGCCCAGTGCGGAGGGCTCGCGCGATACCAGTCCCACGCGGCCGTCACGCGATGGTTGACGTCGGTGCACCACGACCACGCCGTCCACCTGCCGCCGGCCTCGCGGCGATGTGCCTGCCACTCCGGCGACAGGACGTGCAGCGCGAACCACCGGCAGAACCGCTGGCGCAGCGTGCGACGCGCAGGCGGCGTCAGCGCCGCGGTACGGTAGGGCGAAGCGGTCAGCACGGCAGCGACCCGTCCTCCCGCATCGCCAGGATCACCGCGTCGCCGAGCGAATGGCAGACGGTGACGAGCCGGTGTCGCGATCCATCGCGGACGAACACGCTGTCCGGCAGCCCGGAGACGAACACCGGCACCCCGCTGGCAAGCGCCACGCCGGCCTCGACCCAGGCGCCGCGGAGCGCCTCACCCGGCCCGGCGAAGAGGACCAGTGCGGCCGCCCCGGCCACCTCGGCGACGCACCGCTCCCACAGGCCGGGCGGCGACTGGCCGGGGCCGGCGTGGTCGATCCAGGTCGAGATGATGGGCGCACCCGCGGCGCGTACCCGGCGCCACAGATCGGCGTGCCGCGTACGGCTCGCCACGTAGATCCCGCGGCGGGGTCCGGTCGTGCCGTTCATCGTCCTTCCCCCACCGGCCCGACCGCCGCCAGTGCGGCCTGCGCCTGGGCGACCGACTCCTCGTCGAGGTCGACCCCGTAGCCGACCCGCCCCATCCGTGCGGCCTCGACGATCACCGTGCCGCTCCCGCAGAAGGGGTCCGCGACGCGGCACGGGACCGGCCCGACGTCCCGGTGTCCGCAGGAAGGCTGCCAGCCGAGGGTGCGCCGCGGCCGCGCCGCCGCGGTGTGCCGGCCCTTGTAGTCCAGGCCGTCCGCGGGCGCCGCGCCCTGGTAGACCTCCGCGTAGGCGGTCGCCCCGCGCGCCTTCTTGATCTCGCGCGCCGTCGGTCCCAGCACCTCGACCTCGCGCGTCCAGGGGGCCAGGCAGGTCGGGCAGCAGCCGGCCCCGGAGGTCAGGCAGGCGAGCCAGGGCGCGACGAGCTTCGGCGGCATGGAGGCCTTGTGGCCGCTCCGGCCGGGCTGCACGGCGGCGACATGGGCCAGGGGGAGGCCCCCGCGGTCGAGCAGGATCCCCGCGCCGCTTCGCGCCGCCTCGAGGTGCGCGAGGTACGCCCGCTCGGCCTCGATCGCCTGGTCGAGGCTCTCGAAGGACCAGTCGCTCACCCGTCGCCGCCGCGGTCCCTCGACCCAGCGCGCCTTGAGCAGCGTCGCGTCGAGGTCGTAGAAGCCCGCGTCCGACTTCGTGGCGAAGATCATCCACTCCATCCGGTTCACCGGCCGGTAGGCGACCGACTCAGGCTTCCCGCCGGAGCACACCCACGGCACCACCGCCCGCACGTACCAGCCGTCCTCCTGCAGGGCGTCCGCGAGGTGCGACGGCAGCCGCATCAGGTCCCCGGACTTGATCCCCCAGGCCGGCTCGAGGTCCTCCTTCACGCTGGCGAAGCGGTCGCCGAGATTGACCACGAGCGACCCGCTGGAGTGCATCCGGTCGCGCCAGGCGCGGAAGACCGCGGTCAGGTCCCGGATGTACCCCTGCGGCGAGCCTCCTCGGCCGATCTCGAGCGACGCCCGGGGGTGGCCCTCCGGCAGGTAGAGCCGCTTGCGCAGGTAGGGAGGGCTGCACATCACGAGGTGCACGACCGGGGCCTCCGCAGCGGCCTGCCGGGCATCGCCGACCACCACGGCGGACACGACGCAGCCGCCGGCCGGATCGGCCGGTGCCGCGGCGGGAGCCGTGATCGCGCCATCGGGAGCCGGCCCGCCGTCCGGCTCCTCCGGTGCGCAGGGCGTGCCCCCGGCCTGGTCGAAGGGCATGGCCGTCTGCCGCGGATCGGGCGGCTCGAACACGGGCACTGCCGGGGGCGGCAGCATCTCGGCCAGCACGGGCACGACGAGGCCGGACGGATCCATGCAGGGCCGGTAGCGGCGCAGGAAGCCGGGCAGGCGCAGGTCCCGACCGACGCCACCGTCGAAGGTGACCGCATCCCCGCCGAACGCGCGGGTGATCCGGATCCGCTCGGGCTCGCCGAAGGCCGCGGTCTGCAGCCCCTCGACGCGGACCAGGCAGAACCCGATACGCGTCGGACAGTACCAGAGGGACCGGGGAGGGATTTCCTGCAGGGTCGTCAAGGCTTCCTCAGATCAGCTTGAGCTGCTCGGCGGGCGGTTTCGCGGCCTCGGCAGGCTTGCGGTAGAAACCCTCTTCCGGGATGGGCTCGGACGGTCCCGCCTTCACGGGTTCCACGCGGTGCCGTGGCGCGGACTTCGGGGGTTTCGGAGGCCTGGCCGCGGCGGTCGCCGCTGCCGCCTCCGCCTTCGCGGCGCGAGCGGCCGCCTTCTCCTGTTCACGGACGGCCTTCGCGGCGGCGCGGGCCTCCTTGCGTGCCGCACCGGCCGCCGCGCGAACGGTCGCGCCGAGCAGGGGATGCGAGTCCCGACGGAACTCGCGCACGGCCCGCCAGGCGAGGTAGTCCGCCAGCTCGTTCGGTCCGAGGCCGGCGTGGCCCTCGACCCACCGGAAGTGCACCGGCGCCTTGCGGGCGGCCAGCATGCCGCGGATGCGCGCGACGAGGTCGACCTCCTTGCGGATCCGGTAGGGCCGCGAGCAGACGCCGATTGCCGCCTGGTTGTCGCCGACGAGGTAGAGGGGCTCGCCGGGATCCGTGGCGCCGAGGGCGATCTCGATCGCGCGCAGCTCGGCGTGGTAGGTGGCCGAATCCTCGATCCGCTCGGAGATCCGGCCGACGACCTGCCGGTTGCGCACGAGGACCACGCCGATGCCGGCCGGGCCCGGCGCCTCGCCCTCGGGCGGGGTCGTGGCCGAGGCATCGGTCCAGGCCTCGAAGCCCGTCCAGGGCTGCCCCGTCGCCGGGTCCACGAGGTCCTCCAGCCACTTCCCCGGAGGCGCGAGGTCGAGCGGCGCCTCGACCGGAGGCGTCGGTACGGCCGGCGGCCGGGACTCCACCAGCGGTGCGGGGGCGCCGGCCGGGGGTGGCGGCGGACCGGCGGCCTCCTCCGGGACCGGATCTCCGCCCCCGTCGCCGGGAACCGGCCCGGCCACAAGGGCATCGGCCGGAGGCGAGGCGTCGCCCTGGACAGCCGGGCCCGGCGCCTCCGTCCTTGTGGCAGCCGCGTGGTGCTCCGGGTCGGTCGTCGCCAGCCAGGTGCGCGCCAGGTCGCGCGTGACCGTCAACCTCTCGTCGCCGTTGCAATCGCAATCGTGATCGTCCAGCAGGTGCGTGGCCGCATCGACGAGTCCCTGCACCACGTCGCGGGGCGGCCAGGCGTAGACGTCGATGGCCGCGCCGGCCGCGACCGGTCGCGAGATCGTCTCCGGGGTCGTCGGGACGCCGAGGGGAGACGGGGTGGGTGGCAGGTCGCCCTCCCCGGGATCCTGGATGCATTCCGGGATCGCCATCGCCACGGCAGCCAGGCGATCCCGCCCGCCCGCCACGAACGGCGCCGTCTCGCCCGCAGGCTCCGCCACGGGCTCCGCCGGAGCCATCGGCTCGCCGAGCTCCTCGAGCAGCTTGCGGCCGAGGCCGGCGATCCACCGGCTGCTCGGCGAGGCGCCAGGCTGCAGGCCGCGGAGCCGCTCCCGGATCCCGGCCGACAGGGGAGAGAGCGCCGACAGCAGCAGCGCGAGCTCGACCTCCCCGGCCCCCCGCGGGGCCTCCGGGCCGTTGCTCCAGACGCGGTCGAGCAGCGCCCAGGTGCGGTCGAGGGCGCGGTCGCGCCGGTCCGGGGCGGTACGCACCGCGGCACCGCACCGCACGGCGTTCTCGTGGTAGGTCTGCAGGTCGGCTGCCGGGAGCAGCCCGGCGCAGGCACCGGCCAGCGCCTCGCACGTGATCGCGCACTCCGGATCGTGGGGGACGTCGACCACCGCCGGCCCGGCCGCGGTCGGTTCCAGGCCATCCTGTGCCACCGACGGCGCTGGAGGCATCGACGCGAGGGCCTCGCGCATCAGCGGTACGTTGGGCACGAAGGGCGCCTCGATCAGCTTCACGGGCTCCTGGTACGGCCGCCGGCTGGAGGTGGCGGCCGAGGCTGGCCCCGGCTCCGTGACCGGGGCGGGCGGGGGCTCCGGCGTGACCTCCGGCGGGGCGGCGGCCTCCTGTGCGGCCTCGTACCGGGCCCAGCGCCGGATCCAGAACGCCGCCGGGAGGCCCGTGCTCCGGGCGAGGTCCGCGGCACGCAGCGGGGTGATCGTCGCCCCGCGCAGCACCACGCGCTCGAGGTCCGTCGGGCCGCGCTTCGCGTAGGCGAGGTGTTCCGCGAGCGTCCCGGCCGGCGGGTCCACGCTGTCCGGGTCGTAGACGTTCCGGGGCGCTTCCGGCTCCTCCGCGGGGGCCTCGGGCTCGACCACCACCGTATTCCATCCCCGCGGGAGGACCCAGGCGGTGTTGTCGCCCACGGCGATCTCGGTCTCCTCGCCGCCGGGCGCGGCGACGGCGGCCTGCACGGGTGCCAGGTCCGCATCGCTCCAGCCGAGCCGGCGGGCCATCCGCTCCCACTCGCGCGGCTCCCCGCGCATCGCGGGGATGCCCCCTTCCTCCGGGGGCGTGGCATCGGAACCACCGGCCGGCATCCCTCCCGCCGCCTCGAGGTCGGCCCATGCCTTCGCCGTCGCCTCGTCGCAGGGGCCGAGACTGCGCGGGTCGCGCGGGAAGGCCTGCGTGCGGCCGTTGCGGACCGCGGTGATCGCCTCGGGCGCGACCGTGAAGGTGGCGGTGCGCTGGCGGCGGGCGACCTGCGCCACCTGCCAGGCGGGCCAGCCGAGGGCCAGGGCTTCGTTCCACCAGGTACGACGGACCGGGACCGGACCGGGCATGGACTACCTCGATCACCGGGAATGCGGTGCCACGACCAGGCGGAGGCCCGGCTGGACCGTCAGCCTACCCGTCCGGCCCGGCCGGTGTCAAGAGATGCGTGCAGCCGGCGGAAATGCTTGACGGGGGCGCCGGGAACCTCTACCGTGGCGGCCATGCGGCTCCGTTGGAAGGGTCCCGACCGCTGGAGGTAGTGATGCCCGCGAAGAAGAGCACGAAGAAGAGCACGAAGCCGGCACGCCAGCCGGCTGCCCGCAAGACGAAGCCGAAGGCGGCGGCGAAGAAGCCCGCCCGGCCCAGGACGGCACGCAAGGGCACGGCTGCGCCCGGCAAGCAGCGGCGCGGCTTCGCCCTGATGGACAAGGGACGCCTGCTGCAGATCTGTGCTGCGGGCGGCAAGGCCTCGCATGAGCAGGGCACCGGGCACCAGTGGACGAGCGAGGAGGCGAAGCGCGCGGGCGCCAAGGGCGGCCGCATCTCGCGCGGCGGCCAGGGGCGCGTCGGCGCGAAGCCGAAGGTGCCGCAGCCGTTCCCGTCGGCCGATACCCCGGTCCCGCCCGGCACCGACCCGCAGCAGTTCGCCGAGGCGATGAACCACCCGCCCCCCGGCCTGGTCGACGCCGCGGTGGACGACCTGCCGCCCGGAGCGGCCGACGCCGGCCGCTCCTTCGAGGACCTGGCCCACGGGCCGGCCTAGCCTTTCATCCCTGCAATCCTGCCTTGCATCCCTGCACCGGCCCGGCCTGGCGCCCTGCTTGAAAACGCAATGATTCCGAGGGCCGTCCCGGTGGCACGACGTGGCCCGTGGCATGCAGGAGCTTGCGGCATGGACGAACATCTGATCGCGTCGGCGGAGCACTGGGAGCGCCTCGCCGACGAGGACGCGCAGGTGGCTGCGTGGGAACGGGAGCGCGGTATCGACCTGTCCGCGCCCGGCGCGTCAGCGGGCGACTACCGGGCCGCCGCCGCTCGCCGTTGTGCGCGCACCCTGCGCCTCCAGGCGGCGACCGGCGAGCCGCACTGCATGTGTCACGAGCGGCCGTTGCGCGACTGCCCCGATCGCAGCAAGGGCCTGCGTCCGGGGTCGGCGTGAGGCGCCCCCGTCCGCGACCCGCCGAGGGCCTGGTCGACGTGCTGGTCGCCGGCCGGACGCAGGTGGTCCCGCTCGCCCAGGCCGCCGACCAGATGGCCTGGCACCGCAAGCCGGCCGGATGGGCCGGTGCGCCCTGCCCGGTGTGCGGCTGTCCGTCCCCGCGCCTGCTGGCCTGGCACCGGGCGCTACCGGCCGAAGAGTCCTGGCGGTGGAAGGGTCACGGCGGCCCGGTCCTGTGGATCAAGCGCGTGAAGGTATGCTTCGGGACCGACTTCACCGAGGTCGGCCTCCTGGGGGATGGGAGCACGACGGACCAGGCGACCGGGGGAGCAAGGAGCCGCCGATGACCAGCGTTGCGCGAGGAAGGTCCGCGGCATGCGCGGAGGGGGACATCGCCCTCTCCCGCCAGCTCCCCGACCTGGTGGTCCTGTGCCCGGCCTGCGGCAGGGCCATTGCGCGCCACGCCGGTCTGCGCGTGCCCTCCGGCATCCGGGAATGCACCTGTCCCGGGTGCCACGGCCGGTGGAAGGTCGACCTGCAGGACCTGCCGGTCGTCCCGGGCGCATCGATCACCCGGCTGCGGGTGCGGGCTTGCGCGGGCGGCCCCGCCCTGCTGGTGTCACCGGTGCTGCAGGGCCGGCCGCGGTCGTCCCGGGCAGTTCCTCGACGCCTCCGGCCACGCGGTCCGGGGGCGTCCGTGCATCCGGCAGGAGGCCGGCGAGCCGGGGACAGGGGGAGGCGGGCGGCATGACGACGTACTTCGACGAGGTCTCCTTGCAGCCCGGCGCGGCCGGGGAGGAATGCACATCATGCGGGTAGCGACGTTCTCGATCGTGGTCGGCAATCGTGCCTGTCCGTGCCGTTGCCCGTTCTGCGTATCGCGCATGACCGGGTTCGGCGAGCTGCCGGAGGAGGCCGGGTCGGTCAACCTGCAGAACCTCCACACGGCCTGCATGCTGGCGAAGGCCGGGCAGACCACGACGGTGCTGCTCACCGGCAAGGGCTCCCCGACCCTCTTCCCCGACCAGATCACCTCCCACCTCGGCAGCCTGCAGCCGTACGGATTCCCGTTCCTCGAGCTGCAGACCGACAGCTTCGCCCTCGGCCACCTGGCCGTCTGCCATCCGAAGCAGGCCGGGGCGATCAGGAGGGACCACCTCGTGCGCTGGCGGGAGCTGCGCCTCGGCACGGTCGCCCTGTCCGTCGTCAGCACCGACGACGCGGCCAACGCCCGGATCTAACACCCGGACCTTCCTCCCCTCGTGCCGGCGATCGACATGCTGCGCGACCTCGGCTTCACGGTGAGGCTCTGCGTGATGATGCTGCGGGGCGAAGGCTACGTCTCGACGCCGGGCGACCTCGAGCGGGTCCTCGGGTTCTGCCGGGAGCACGACGTGGCACAGCTCAGCGTCCGGCCGATCCGTACGCCGGCCCGGCCCCTCGACATGGACGCGGCGACCTTCGTGGAGTCCCACGGCGTCTCCGGCGAGGAGGTCGACGGGATGCGCGCCTGGGTCCGCGCCCATGGCGACCTGGTGCTCCGGCTCGCGCACGGCGCCGAGGTGTACGATGTGGGAGGGCAGAACATCTGCCTGACCGACTGCCTGACGCCGCCGCGCGCCCCGGACGAGATCCGCACGCTGATCTTCTATTCCGACGGGCGGCTCACCTACGACTGGCAGCACGAGGGCGCGGTGCTGCTCTCCGGGGCGCCCCGCGCCCGGTCCGAGACGACAGGCGGCGCAGCGCCTGTCAGACCCGGACGCGGAAAGCATCTGCAGACACGAGGTACGGAGCGATGATGGACACGAAGGACCCGAGGCAGGCACTGGAATCGCTGGGCCTGGCCGACCTGCTGGAGCTGCGTCCCGGGGACCGGGTCGAGGCCGATCCGGGACCGCCGCCCGGCATGGGGATCTTTCACGGCCCGCCCGGCGTGGCCCGGCTCCAGCACGTGCCGGGCGCCGTGCTCCCGCTGCTGGGGGCGGTGTCGCAGGCCTGCGAGGGGGATACCCTGGTCACGTCCCTCGACTCCCGCACCGGTCCGGCCGCGGTCGAGATCGTCACGGAGGTCGGCCAGGACCTGGTGGTCGTCGCGGAAGCCGGCCGCGAGCGCCTCTTCGAGATCCGGCGCGAGGTGCCCGCCCTGCCGGACTGGGGGCCTCTGGCGCCCCGGGACTGGTCGCACCTCGTCGTCGACATCGACGCGCTGCTGGACGGGGCCTCCTGCACGCCCTGGCTGCGGCACCTGGCCGGGGAGATGGCCGGCTCGCCGTGGGTGCTCGACCGGGTGGCCGCCGCCGGGCTGCTGGCCCGGCTCTGGCGCCCGGTGGACCGGGCGGAGCGCGACGAGACCCTCCGGTCCCTCGTCGCCGGCACCACGGACACGCCCACCGGCCGCGCCCGACGCTGGGCGCGGGACCTCGGCCCGGCCGACGTCGGGGAGATCGCCCGGGTCGCGCTGGGTGACGCCGGCCGGCAGCGGGACTTCCCTGGAGACCCGCCCGGCCAGGAAGGCCTGCTGGCGGCACTGCACCAGCGGGACGACCTGGAGTGCATCGCCTGGGTGCTTGCCGAGGCCGGACAGGGCAGGGACCTCGTCGCGTCGCTCGGGGATCTCGACCTCGAGCTGCAGCGGCACCTGGCTGCCGTCGCCCCGGGCCCCGGGGTGGCCACGGATGAGCGGCTTCTCGAGGTGGCCGCGACCGAGCCGGGCGCGTGGTGGGGCGAGATGGCCGTGCAGGCGCCGGTCGACGGGTAGGCGCTGTCCCTGGAGAAGGCGGAAGGCGGCTTGCCCGGCCCCCCGTCCATGTGGCACAATGATCCTGCGGCCCACCTGCCGCGTGCGGCAGGAACCAGGTCGCCCGGCGCCCGGCACAGGGACCGTCCTTGCCGGGCGCCTGTGTATCCGGGGCGCGCCTTGCACCTGCCGCCAGCTCGTGTAGGATGCCGGCCATGCCCGAGGAAGCTGCTGGAATCCCGCTCGTCGCATGGACCGTCGACCAGGCCGCGGACGCCGACGACCCCGGCATGGAGGTGGTGTTCGCCGCCACGGAGGAGGCCGCCCGGACGTCCCATGCCAAGGCCTGTGGCCTCGACGCGGAGGGCGTCCAGGCCACCCGCTCCCCGGTGTTCGACCGCTGGGTGCCGGGGCCCGTGCCGGTGGCGGCACTCCTCGAGGCGGGCTGGTGGATCCCCTGCGGGCACTGCGAGCACCACGTCACCGGGGACGGGTGCGAGCGGTGCGCGGACGAGGACGACCGGCAGGAGGTGGCGGACCCGGTGGTGCGCGGCGACCTCGTGTTCTGCGACCGGGAATGCGAGACGGCCTGGGGGGAGGAGCGCCAGCAGCGGCGCGCCGGCATCGCCCGGGCGATGCGGGAGGCGCGGGCGGAGTTCCGCAGGCGCTTTCCGGACGCGACGATCACCACGGTCGTGCCCTCCTACGAGGCGTGGGAGAAGGGTGCCTGGACGGGCATCGTCGGCTACACCTTCCCGGGCAGCACGTGCGGGGAATGCCGCTGGCGCGAGGATGTGCCCGGATCGTCCATGGTCCCCGCGGGCGACCAGGAGGCATGGCGTATCTGGGCGCAGGGCCAGGCCGAGCGCGCCCGCCAGGTCGCCTCCGGCCGCCCGCCTCCCCCGGCGACGGGCGGGGCCTTCGGCCGGGCGCGGATCGAGACCGCCGCCACCGCGGAAGGCGCTGCATGGATCTGCCTGCTCTACCGTCGGCCGGAGGACGAGGCGGACCGGCGCGACCTGCTGCGTCACGCCGCGGCGGCGTTGACTGCCCTGTCCCTCCTCTGCACCACGGCCCCGGAGCCGGTCGCCGCGGTCACGCGCACGCCGTGGCACGGACCGTCCCGGCCCCTGGTGCAGGCCACCGGCGCGCGCGTGCCGGTGGACCTCGTCGAGGCGCGACGGCGGGTGCAGGACCTGGTGGACCGGCTCGGGGAGTGGGGCGAGGAGGACCCGGTCGTGCAGGTCGACCTCGTGGTGTATCCGTTCCCGTGCAGCGAGCTGGTTGCGGAGGCCGGTCCCCGCGTGCACTGCTGACCGCCGGGGCGGGGATCAGGGCTCGTCGGCCCAGGCACGGCAGGCATGGTCGCAGCCGGGACAGTTTGCGATCACCATCCCTACGGCCGAGACCTCGAGCGCCAGTGCGCCCTCGCACGCGGGGCAGTCCCATTCAACGTGGTGTGGCAGCACGGCCCGGCGCAGGCGCAGCGGGTCCCGGCCATCGAGTGCCACCAGGACGGCCAGCGCCTGCTCGACCTCGGCGCCGGTGAGGTCCCCGGCATCGGCCGGCAGGCGCACCGTCGTGTACATGCCGCCGACCCGGCGCGTGAAGCGCCAGGTCGTGTCGGCCTGGGTCACGGAGAGGGTGCGCATCCAGTCCGCGCCGGGCAGGCCGGCGTCGTTCAGGGCGTCGTGCAGGGCGGAGAGTACGGCTACGGCGTTGGGCAGCATCCGGTCAGCATGGCACGGATGGGGAGCGGCACGCAAGCCTGGCAGCGCGTTCGACGGCGTCGCCGGCCTCGCTGTCTCCAGTCGCACGCAGGTGGCCCGCCAGCCGCCCGGCGCTCCACCGTGTCCGACCCATGCCGGACTCGCCGCGCACGAGCGCCCGCCGCAGCGCGTCGCGCTCGGCCAGTGCCTCGCTGTATCCATCCATCTGTCGCCGCAGCCACCCGGGCTCAGGGCCGATCGCAGGCGGCAGGCCGAGCTCATCGGACACGCGCGCGAGATCGGCGGCCAGCGCCTTTGCACGCCCCTCCACCTCCCCCCGCGCCGCCTCGTCGCGGCGCTGTAGCTCACGGGCTTCGTCGCGCTCACGCTCGGCCGTCTCGGCGCGCAGCAGCAGGTCGTACTCCCGCCCGCGTTCGCTGGCGCGGTGCAGGGTCTCGTCCATCGCCAGGTGCATCTCGCGGGTGACCGCCTCGCGATACTCGGCCAGGGCGCGCTCCGCAGCGTCGGCGCGCTCGCGCTCGCGGGCGAGGCCGCTCTGCGTCGCCTCCGCCAGCCTGATGGCGGAGCGTGCCATGGCGCGGAGTCTCGTGACGACGCTCTCGCACTCCTCGCCCTGGTCGGCGATGGACATATCGCCTGGGCCGCCGAGCGCGAGGCAGACGCGATCGAACGCGCGCCGGAGCACGTCGTGATCGTCGCGCAGCGCCTCCCGCTCCGCCGTCACGCGGGCGCGGTCGGCGCGGAGGGCGTCGCGATCGTGGGTCATCGCTGCGAGGTCGGCAGTCAGCCGCTCGATCTGCTCCGATTCAATCCTCCCCATGGCTTCCTCCATCCTCCCGGCCCTCACTCTCCACCGCCGCCGCCAGCGCCCGCGCGCGGCTGGCGCACAGGTCGCGCAGGCGTCGGCGCAGGGCGGGCCATGTGCCGGCCGTCTGCGCCAGCGGCACGTCGTCCACCGACCTGCATTCGACGCGCACCTCGTCGCCGAGGAGCCCGCAGACGCGAGTGCGGACGCTCCGCACCGGCTCGCCCCACAACGCCGCCGCCAGCCGCCGGCACGCGGCACGATCGTCGCCCGCGCTCACGGGCGCACTCCGCAGTCGCACGGCTCGACCCATACGCCGCGGTCGTCCGGCAGCACCGCTGCGCCGAGCGCCTTGCCGCAGCGGTTGCAGGTCGCGCGGACGGTGGGCGTCCTCGCGCTCCCCTCGACGCGGGTGGTCGCCGGGGTGGCGCGGGCGAGGATGGCGTCGAGCGCATCTGCCAGCGCAGGATCGCGGTTGCGTACCGCGCCGGCTGCCGTCCGGTAGTCTCGCTCGTCGTACTGGTCGCGCCAGATCACTGGGGCTCCAGCGACGGCGTGGACCTGAGCCGTCTCGATCAGGCGGAACAGGCGCAGAAGCGCATCCCGCTCCGCCGCGACGACCTCCGCCACCGGGTCGGGGTCGGCCCGCCACAATGCCTGCTGCACCCACGGCAGCAGCCGCACCTCTGCCAGCCCGTGCGCGTGGACCACGCACGAGGCCACGCGATCCGTAGCGCTGGGCGCGAGGCCATCGCACACCGCGGGCGCATAGCAGCCGGGGTCGCGCCGGCAGCGAATCTCCACCGGGCCGGGCGCGCCCCTCATCGCCCGGATCGCCCTCGCGAGTCTCGGCGCATCGACGGGAGGATCGGTGATGTCCATCGCGTCGGCCATGCACTCCAGGCACTCGTCACCGTGGCGACACTCCACCGGGCTGGGCGCGGCCGTGGCCATGGTCGGCAGGATCAGGTCCGCGATCCTCGCCACCGGGCCGGAGCGGCAGCGGTCGCACTGCCACGCTGACGCACCCGATCGAACCAGGCCCATCGGGAATCCGCTGGGCCACGGGACCTGCCGCATGGGCTCGTGGCAGTGGTCGCAGATCCCCGGATTCCCGCCCGCCGGGGTGGCGCGGGTGGCGATCCGCTTCCATCGGAGCCCGTCGAATTCCGGTCCGTCGCAGTCGTTGCACCGGAAGTGGCGCATGCGGGCGTCCACCTCGGTCGCCGTCGCCCCGCAGTCGCACGCGGGGATCGGGCCGTCGGACCATGGCGCCTCTTCGATGATGGTGCCGTGATCGCGGTGGTGGCACGGGGCGGGCGCCTGCGGGGAGGCGCCGCGGTCGTGCCGGGCGGCCTTCTCGGCCGCGCACAGGTCGTCCATCGCCTCACGCAGTCCGGTCATCTCCTCGCCGATGGATGCCTCTGCCAGCATGATCGGCGCGCCCTTGTATTCCTCCCCGATCTGCAGCAGGCACCTCACGGTGTCGATGACGCGGCGCTTCGCCTCCGCCACCGGATCGTCCACGCAGAACGCGCATGCGGCATCCGGCGGCACGTCGTGACCGCATCCGGGGCACGTCGCGTGCGCCGGGCCGGACGTCTCCGGTCGCCCCTGCAGGCAGCGGGCAGCCCGGGCGACCTCCCGCAGGTCGCCGAAGCTGAACCTCCCCAGGGCTGAAGCCCGGGGGTTCTGGGGAGCAGTGCACCGGCTGCTTGCGGCTCTCGCGCGACGCCTGGCGTCTTGCTACACATCCGCACCCTCGCCGGTCCTGCCGTTCCCC
>Ga0172379_10002075_pt1 | contig 36983 bp, 35 predicted proteins | sample GrowelOW334metaG_FD_119756 | JGI IMG/M metagenome (GOLD analysis project Ga0172379, IMG submission 119756) | Groundwater microbial communities from an aquifer near a municipal landfill in Southern Ontario, Canada - Groundwater well OW334 metaG | ecosystem: Environmental > Aquatic > Deep... | reverse complement strand
GATCCGGCCCTCCTTCGGCCCGGGCGCTTTGACCGACGCGTGACGATTGATCTCCCCGACCGTCGTGATCGCGAAGAAATTCTCACCATTCATGCGCGCAAGAAGCCCTTGGGTCCTGACGTGAAGCTCTCAGTGGTCGCCGAACGCACGCCGGGCTTCTCGGGCGCCGAGCTCTACTCGCTCATGAACGAGGGCGCGATACTTGCCGCACGCGAGAGCCGGAAGGAGGTAACGCAGTACGACCTCATCCGTTCTATTGAGAAAGTGATGCTCGGTCCCGAGCGGAAGTCGCACCTACTTTCAAAGAAAGAAAAGGAGCTCACGGCGTATCACGAGGCCGGTCACGCGCTCGTCTCCTCAATACTTCCGAACGCTGACCCAGTGCACAAGATTTCTATCATCAGCCGCGGACGGGCGGCGGGTTACACACTCAAACTCCCGTTTGAGGACCGCAAGATGCAGTCCAAGAAACAATTCCTTGATGACATCGCCGCAACGCTTGGGGGCTACGTCGCAGAGGAGATGCTCTTTAACGACGTGACGACAGGGCCGAGTAACGACCTCATGGTGATCACCGCGCTTGCGCGCGACATGGTCTCTCGCTACGGCATGAGTGACAAGCTTGGTCCTATTGCCTTTGGTGAGCGCCAGATGGGGAACGAGCCGTATTCTGAAAATGTGGCGATGCAGATAGACGCCGAGGTCGCCCGTATTATTGACGAAGCGAAGGCGAGGGCCAAGGAGGTAATCAGTGCACACCGCACCGCGCTCGACGCTATCGCCAAGGAGCTTATTGAGAAGGAAACGATTGAGCGGAGCGAATTTGAAAAGATACTTATTGCAAACGGCATCACGCCGAAGAAGCGTGAAGAGGAGGGAATCATCATCGCACCACTCGGCTCGGGCGATATCGCGTAAATTATTTAGTGTTGTAGTATAAAACGAGCCGCCCCTAGCTCAGTTGGTTAGAGCATCGAGCTTATACCTCGAGGGTCCTTGGTTCGAATCCAAGGGGGCGGACCACAATAAATATGAGCATCGAAAACTTACATCCTAGGGAACAAGAACCTACAGAATATACGGAGGCGAAAGCGTACTTACGGGGTCTTTTCGGTGAGAAGGACGAAAAGAAGGTAGAACAGTTGTTTGTCGAGGTTAGATTCTTTGCCTCACATCTGCATATGGACGCGGACTCGCTCGTAGAAAGACTTCGTTCCGGTTTTCAGATACAGAATCCTGACGAATTCGTTCGAGTCCTGTTTCTCGATCTCAAAGAATTCATTGATGAAAAGAAAAATCACCCAGAAGTTTTCGAAAAGATTCGACACGAATATCGTTTACAGCGAGGAGAAAATATAAAACTCAGTGATCTGATGTACTACGAGTTTGATTTCCAAGACGGGGTAGCTACGGTGCACGTCGGTGAGAAGGGGAGTATGGGTCTTGGTGAAGTACTCAAGTCATTTCGAGAAGGAATGAAAGAACTTGTTAGACGAGTACGAGAAGATGAGAGGATAAAAGAGATTCAGGCAACTTCTTGGATAGTAGCTACTAACCCGGGATTATTGGAAAAAATCGGCTTTACTGTCCATGGTCTTATCAGTGAAAAAATGCGGAAAGAGGACTTCACTGACGAGACAAGGCCCGTCGCGTGGGCATCGATAACCAGGGAAAAGCTGCTTGAGAAATATCCGGCATAAGAATTCCGAGTTTTTACTCCAAATGCATCTCGCGGTCGGCGGTAGAGGCGCGCCGTAAGAGGGCAGGGTGATTTTTTAATTCAGGATCTGTAGCGACGAGACGCGCCGCCTCGGTGCGCGCGGCCTCCACGAGCTTAATATTTTTCAATGCTTCCATCGCGATGTCAGAGACGCCCCACTGTTTACCGCTCACGAGCTCACCGGCTCCGCGGAGCTTCAAGTCGTACTCGGCGAGCTCAAAACCGTTTTTTGCCTCCGAGAATGCGCGCATGCGCTCGCGAGTCGTCTCACCCGAGGACTCGGGGAGTGCGAAGCAATAGGACTGGTGGGTAGAGCGCAGGACGCGGCCACGTAATTGGTGGAGCTGGGCGAGCCCGAAGCGTTCGGAGCCCTCAATAAGGATGACGGTCGCGTTTGCGACATTTACCCCCACCTCCACCACCGAGGTCGCGACGAGAATATTGATTTCACCCTTTTCAAACTCTTTCATCGTTGCCTCCTTATCTGCCGGGGTCATTTTGCTGTGCAAGATGCCGATGGTCGCCTCGGGGAACACTTCTTTCTGCAGTCGAGCCGCCTCTGCCGTTACCGACTTTGCGATAAGTGCCATTTCCTTCTTCGGGTCGGGCTCGTCAATGCGCGGACAGATAACGTAGGCCTGGTGACCCGCGGCGAGCTCGGCGCGCACGCGTTCGTACGCCTGCTCACGTTTCTTCGGTGTGAGCACCTCGGTGATGACCGACTTTCTCCCTGCGGGCATCTGGTCAAGAAGTGTGAGATCGAGGTCGCCATAGAGTGTGAGAGCGAGCGTGCGCGGGATTGGTGTCGCGGTCATAGAGAGTAGGTGGGGCGCGATAGCGCTCTTGGTCGCAAGCTTCTGCCGGTGCATCGTGCCGAAGCGGTGTTGCTCGTCAATGATGGCGTAGGCCAGATATTTAAATGAGAGCGACTTCTCAATGAGTGCGTGCGTACCGATAACGATCGGTATCTCGCCGTTCGCCACCATCTTCTTGAATACTGCCTTTGACAATTTCGCCGATTCTTCATAGCGCACTTTTGACGGGAATTTCCGACACTCACTGCCGGTGATAAGCCCGATAGGTATCGGGTGGTCGCGGAAATAAGAAACGAAAGTGGAGAAATGTTGCTTCGCGAGTATTTCAGTAGGGCAGAGGTAGGCGGTCTGGAGTGTGCCGGCGATTCTCCCTGTTGGAAGTGAAGTGGCGACGAGGTACGCGGTCGCGGCAGCGACCGCGGTCTTGCCGCTGCCCACGTCACCCTCAAGGAGACGAAGCATCGGGTGGGTCTGTTCAAAGTCGTTCACGACAGTTTCAATGGCCCGCGACTGCGCAGCAGTCGCGGGGAAGGGGAACGAAGCGATGAAGTCGGCAAGCGCCTTTCTATTAACTGTGACGGGTAGTGCGTGTTCCGAGAGGAGTGCGCGGCGGCGCTGTTGCATCACGATTTGAAGCGCGAATATTTCCTCAAAGGCAAATCGCTTGCGTGCGGCTGACGAGTCGTCGAGTCGGTGGGGCGCATGGATAAAGACGAGTGCAGAGGAGAGTGAGGGCAATTTGTAGCGCGCGAGAATCTCACTCGGGATCGGGTCGAGAAGTCGCTCGTGCACTCCGGTCTCGAACACTTTCTTTATCGCATGCAGGAACCAGAGCGAAGAGATCCCCTGACTCTCTGAATACATCGGATACAACACTTCCTCGGGCGTCTCGGTACCTTTCGCAAACAATGTGTCGTGTATTTCTTCGGGCGCAATCGGGGACTTGTCTATTTCAGGATTCGCGAGATATATCTTCGCACCCGTGCCGCCGACGCGTCCGCTGACCTTTACTACCATGCCGTCGTGCAAAGTCTTCGCGATATAGGGCTGTGAGAACCACATCATTTTTATTTTTCCCGACGCATCTTCCAGAAATGCCTCGGCGATGGGTCGACGACTCTTCCATGTTTTTCGTATATCCGGTTTGCGTACGGTGCCGTAGAGCGTTACGTCCGCACCAGCAGCGACGCTTGCGATAGTGCTTGAAGGCCCCGAGCGCTCGTAGCGCGAGGGGAAGTGGTAGAGCAAATCGCGGATAGTGTGTATGCCAAGCTTATGCAATGCCCGCTTCTGGTCCGGCCGGAGCCGTGTAAAATGTTTCTCGATGGGGTCGTCGGGGTTCACATTTGTAGTATACTCGTCTCACTATGGACACTAAAGCAGAAGAAATACTCGCAGAGTTTAAAAAGCACGGTGCGCGTATAGAAACGAAGGCTCGCGTACAACTAAAAGAAAGAAGCGATTTCTCGCTCTGGTACACGCCGGGCGTCGGTACGGCTTCGAAACATCTTGCGGAACATCCAGAGGATGCTCGAGAAATGTCGCTAAAGAAAAACAGCGTCGCGGTCATTTCTGACGGTTCTGCCGTGCTCGGTCTCGGCAATATTGGCCCCTATGGCGCCCTGCCGGTGATGGAGGGGAAGGCACTCATTTTTAAAGAAATGGCGAATATTGACGCGTGGCCTATTGTGCTTGATACGCAAGATTCCGAGGAAATCATACGCACCGTAAAGGCGATCGCGCCTGTTTTCGGCGGCATTAATCTTGAAGATATCGCTGCGCCCCAGTGTTTCGATATTGAGCAACGTCTGGTTGATGAGCTGGATATTCCCGTGATGCATGACGACCAACATGGTACTGCCGTTGTGGTGCTCGCAGGGCTCATCAATGCGGCGCAGGTGGTGAAAAAAGACTTTGAAACACTGAAGGTCGTCATCAGTGGTGCAGGTGCGGCTGGCACAGCAACCGCGAAGCTCCTTCTTGCTGCCGGCCTGCGCGACATTATTCTCCTTGACCGTACGGGCGCGATTTATACGGGTCGCCCAGACCTCAACACACACAAGACAGCACTTGCCGCACGTACGAACCCAAGAAACGTGACGGGGGATCTCGCAAGTGCCATACAGGGCGCCGACGTGTTTATCGGTGTCTCGGGCAAGGGTCTTCTCTCGGCCGAACACGTGGCGAGCATGGCGCCGAAGGGGATCGTCTTTGCTCTGGCGAATCCGGACCCGGAGATTTTGCCCGAGATCGCGAAGGGTGCAGGTGCGGCAGTCGTTGCGACTGGCCGTTCGGATTATCCGAACCAGATCAACAACGCGCTCGTATTCCCAGGCATCTTCCGAGGCGCACTTGATGCAGGCGTCACCAAGATTACCGAAGAGATTAAATTGCGAGTTGCCCGCGCACTCGCCGCGCTTATTGAGAAGCCCACAGCAGACTTGATTATCCCCGACCTCTTAGATGCGCGTGTCGTACAGGCGGTCGTCCAAGCGGTACACTAGAGGTATGCGCGAGTATAAATACTCCGGCTTCTATCACTCCCTTGTAGTGTTGCCTGATCGGCTCTATCCGTTTAAGACGGAGGTGGAAGGGCAGTGGGTGCGAGGTGTCCGTGCCTACAATGCCACTTTTGCACAGCGCCAGCAGGAATACGGGGAAGGTCATTATGGTTTCAAGCTGGACGCATATCGACAAGTCTTTCACCTTGTCGGCTCGGTGCTTTTTCTCGCCGTTGCCGCGTATCTTTCACGTACTTTCTTCGGAAGTTCCGAGGCGCTCCCGATATTTCTCGGTATCGCCGTACTTTTTATCTCATTTCAGGAGTTCTATCTGCACCGTCGCATGTACCAACAGCTTTGGAAAAAAGGCATCATTGATTGGCTCGCTTGGTGCGTCCCGATGGGGGTGTATTTCTGGGCCTATCTCCACTAGAACGTGGGTTCCTATTTTGGTATACTGAAAGGCATGTCTACTATCACCATCATTCTTATAGTTACTTTAGTTGTTGTGCTCTGGATTGTCGGTGCGTATAACCGTTTTGTCCGGCTCGTCAATCAGGCGAAAGAGGCGTGGGCAGATATTCAGGTCCAATTGAAGCGACGCTACGACCTTATCCCTAATCTCGTTGAGACGGTGAAGGGGTATGCCGCACACGAATCAAGCGCTTTTGAGAATGTGACCAAGGCACGTGCGGCCGCTATGGGCGCCGGCAGTGCTACTCCAGCCGCACAGGCCCAAGCTGAGAATCAGCTCTCGGGCGCACTCAAGACGCTCTTTGCGGTTTCTGAAGCGTATCCGGATCTCAAAGCAAATGAAAACTTCTTGCAATTGCAGAAGGAAATCGGCGATACCGAGGACAAGATTCAGGCCTCACGTCGTTTCTACAATACGACCGTGATGACCCTCAACACCGCCGTACAATCGTTCCCGGGTAATGTGATTGCGAATTCCTTCAAGTTCGCACCGATGGACCTCTTCGAGCTTACCGCCGCTGACGCTGCTGCCGCGGAGCCGGTGAAAGTGAAGTTCTAGTTCACGCATTTGTTATCAGTAATGGATCTCTACGCGCAACGCACCAGCAATATCCGTCGGACGTGGGCACTCGTGCTCGGCTTTCTTGTTGTCGTCACCGCTGTCGGGTACGCCATCTCCTGGTATTACGGGAATTCGGCCATTCTGTATTTCGCCGTCATCGTCGCCGTCTCGACGAACTTCTACGCGTATTGGGCGTCTGACAAGCTGGTACTCTCGATGAATCGCGCGCGACCCGCAACACGCGAAGAATTCTTTGATCTCTACACCGTTACCGAGAATCTCGCGATTACGGCAGGCTTGCCGAAGCCGAAGCTCTATGTGATCGACGACCCCGCGCCGAATGCGTTTGCGACCGGCCGTGACGAGAAACATGCGGTCGTATGTGCGACGACCGGCCTGCTTAGCGTGCTCACGCGGCCAGAGCTTGAGGGCGTCATCGCACACGAACTCTCGCACATCAAGAACCGCGATATCCTCCTTATGACAGTCGCGGTGGTGCTCGCAGGCTTCGTCGCCATTGTTGCGGACATATTCTTGCGCATGTCCCTCCACGGCGGTCGTAGTGATAACAAGCAGGGGAACGCCGTGATGATGATCCTCGCCGTTGCTGGTATCGTGCTCGCCCCACTCGCTGCCAAACTCATCCAGTTTGCCGTATCGCGCCGTCGCGAATACTTGGCTGATGCCTCTGGCGCGCTCCTCACGCGCTACCCTGAGGGTCTCGCTTCTGCATTACAAAAAATCAGTTCATACAACATGCCGATGCGTCGTGCAAACCACGCTACTGCACACCTCTTCATTGACGAGCCGTTTGGGAAGCCGGAGGGAGGGAAGCTTGCGTGGCTTGAGCGACTGTTCTCCACGCACCCGCCGATTCAAGAGCGCATACAAGCTATATTAGGGACGCAAACATCATCATGAAAGAAGGTAATCCAACCGTAGGTTCTCACGAAAAGGAGAGTTCTGTGGCGAATGTTTTACGAATGGTAGACGAGGGTTTGGCTCATGCCCTTGCAACTCTTGAAAAGGGAGGAACAGTAACTCCCGAGACTCTTAAACTACTTCTCGCACAAGCGCAATATGCGCGAGAACAGAGCGAGAAAAGGGATCAGCGACTTCAGGAAGCTGAACAACAAGCGAATAAGACCTATGAAATGGCCCACAAGGATGAGTTAACACACCTTCTGAATCGTCGGGGTTTTACAGGAGCTCTGGATACCAGGATTGAGCGCGCTCGCGAAACTCCAAATGATAAATTGTACGCATTCTATATAGATATTGATGGTTTCAAGGAGATAAATGATAAATTTGGACATAAAAAAGGAGACAAATATCTCGAGCTTATCAGCAAACATATGATGACTGCTCTGCGTCCGGACGACACGCTCGGACGCATTGGGGGCGATGAATTCACGGCGCTGTGCTTCATACGTCACCAGCCGGATGAGACAGAGGAACTCAATTATAATGACAAAGAGGCGGAAAAGATTCAGAAACGCATACAGCAAGCTGTCTATGATGCGAAACTTGAGCTACTTGGTGAGGGCGCACCAGAATTGGAACAAACAGCCAGTATCGGCTTCGTGCAGTTTGACGGGGTCCAGAGTGCGGATGATCTTATGAATCAGGCCGATGAAATGATGTACGATATAAAGAATACAAAGAGAGTGCCCGCTTCTTAATTTTCTGCTATAACAGAACGCATACGGAGGCGTCGCATAGTGGTCTAGTGCGCACGCTTGGAAAGCGTGTGAGGGGCAACCCTCCGAGAGTTCGAATCTCTCCGCCTCCGCAGTTTTTCACTGCATTCAAAACTGCGAAGGCGAGCAATGCGCCTGCGCGCATTGCGTGAGAGATTCGAACGCCGGAACATGTTTTTGTCAGCAGACAAAAACGGTGAGGCGGTGCCTAGACCAATACTACGCGACGGCGTAGTATTGAGTCGAAGGAGAAAAGTGTACCCACGGTCTCTCCGCCTCCGCCGAGATTTTTAACGAGCGAAGCGACCCAGAAAACAAGGAGCAAAGCGACTATGTTTTCGGAAGTACTCGCGTGGTGCGACTATAAAAATCCAAGTGGGGTTGCGTAATCGCAAGCCCCCGCCAAATAAGTCCTCGCAAAAACAAAAAATGAAAAAACGGATTATTATCGAAAAAAATGTCGGCGAGACGCCGCTTGCGGCGCTTACCGCATGGAAGCGGGGGAATCCGGCATACGCACACATACCCGCTTCGTATGCAGGACGCTTAGACCCAATGGCTCGTGGGAAGCTGCTTATTTTACTTGGAGACGAATGTAAAAAGCAAAAACACTATACGAACCTTGATAAGGAATACGAAATAGAAGTGCTTCTTGATATGGGGAGTGATACCGGAGACGTCCTTGGTCTTCCGGAGTATCCACGTACAGAGACATCCGTAACCCAAAACATTCTCCGCACCACACTCCGCAATGAACGCGGAGTTCACCGACGTTCGTACCCGCCGTTTTCTTCAAAGACGGTAAACGGCAAGCCACTTTTCCTCTATGCGCTTGAGGGCACGATTGGCGACATCACCATCCCGGAACACGACGAACAGATATACAACATTTCACTACAACGGATTGCGACTATCTCTTCAGATACGCTTGCCGCAAGTGTTCGCGAGTTTCTCGCGAAAGTCCCAAAATCAGATGAACCGTCAAAACAGCTTGGTGCAGATTTCCGCGTGAAGGAAATCAGTGAGTGTTGGGAAGCGATATTAAAAGATGTCGGGCCGCGGTCATTTACCGTACTCTCACTCCGTGTCACCTGTGGCTCTGGGACCTACATGCGTTCGCTCGCGGGACGTATCGGAGAAGCGCTCGGCACACGCGGTCTCGCACTCTCGATTAACCGCACCAAGATAGGGAAGTACTGGAAATGGTGGTGAGTGAAGGAATTCTAAAGAGTCACGAGATCGCGCTAGAATGCACACATGCGGCACCCTTGGCGATATGGGCTCTTACTCTTGGCACTACTCGGTATCGGAGGACTCATTTTCTATAGGACAGACTTGCAAACGGATACCGCAGAGTTCGGTGGTGTGTCCTTGAGCATTGAATATGCGACAACAGAGGCCGCACGGGAAAAAGGTCTTGGAGGTCGGGAAAACATTCCGAACGACTACGCCATGTTATTCGTATTCCCGAAAGATGGCATATATGGCTTCTGGATGAAGGATACCCTCGTGCCTCTAGATATATTCTGGCTGGATGATCAAGGACAGGTTGTCTCTATTGCTCCCAACGTCGCCACGTCCACTTACCCTCATGTCTTTTATCCCACAACTTCCGCGCGTTATGTCCTTGAGACTGTCGCAGGCTTCGCGACCCAGAACACTATCGCAACCGGCACAACGCTACATTTGAAAAATTTGAAACGCGTTTCAGAATAACGCTGTCCACAGGGTCTTTTGTGTGAATGGGAGTAAAATTACTTCAACAAAAGAGCATCATTATTTTTAACCAATTTATCTTGATTATGCCCAAGACTGCCAAAGCCCCCGTTAGTGTAAAAGCGTCCGTTGCAGTGATTCAAAAAGTTGCAGAGACGCCGATCTCGAAAGAGACGCGCCGTTACCGCGAAATGATTCCTCAAGTTGAGAAACGGGACGGACGATTGGTGCCGTTTGATTTTGATAAAATCGCCACGGCTATATGGAAGGCGATGTCCGCGGCAGGAGAGGGCAGTCAGGAAGATGCGAATCTCGTTGCGCACCAAGTGGCGGGTGAACTTGGGCGATTCGCGAAGAAATACAAGAGTTTTCTCCCTACCGTTGAGGGCATGCAGGACTCGGTGGAGAAATATCTTATCCTGAATGACTATGTGAAGACCGCGAAGGCCTACATTCTCTACCGTGACAAACGTGCACAACTGCGCGCAGCACACGTGGATGTGCCGGCGAGTGTAAAAAAGCTTGCGGAAGAGAGTAAAAAATATTTTGTCGATAATACGCTTGGTGAACTCGTCTATCTCCGCACGTACGCGAAATGGATTCCGTCCGAAGGGCGGCGCGAGACATGGATAGAGACCGTTGATCGGTACGTGGCTTTCATGCGTGAGAATCTTGGTAACAAACTCACCGAAAAAGAATACACAGAAGTGCGTACTGCAATCTTGAAGCAAGAAGTGATGCCCTCCATGCGTCTCATGCAGTTCTCCGGAGACGCGGCGCGTCGCTGTAACACCTGTGCGTACAACTGTACCTTCACCGCACCGGTGAAGTTGGAAGATTTCGCCGAGATTATGTATCTCTCCATGCAGGGATGCGGCGTCGGCTTTGCGGTGGAGAGTCAGAACATAGAACAACTTCCTCAGATTATGAAGCAGGCGGGAGGGGCAGTGCCGACGCATGTCGTTGATGATTCAAAAGAGGGTTGGTGTGATGCTCTTACGCTCGGTCTCAAGACGTGGTACTCAGGGAAGGACATTGTATTCGACCTTTCTCAGATTCGCCCGGCAGGAGCAAGACTAAAGGTAATGGGTGGCAAGGCCTCCGGCCCAGAGCCCCTGCGCTCGCTCCTTGCTTTCGCACGTGACCGCATCCTCAGACGTCAGGGGCGTCGTCTGCGTTCTATCGATGCGCATGACATCATCTGTAAGATTGGCGAGTGCGTGGTAGCCGGTGGCGTCCGCCGCACCGCCATGATTTCACTCTCCGACCTCGATGATACGGATATGCGGGACGCTAAGAAGGGTCAGTTCTACATGACGGATCCGCATCGTTCGGTCGCCAACAACTCCGCAGTCTACGAGGTCCAACCGAGCAATACCGAGCTTATGGATGAGTGGGTGGCGCTTATGAAGAGCGGGAGCGGCGAGCGCGGTATCTTCAACCGTGGTTCACTCGCGCTCACGTTTCCGAAGCGGCGTACGAATTATTTCAAAAAGGTCGGCTTTATCGGTACCGACGGAGTCGTTCGTGGTTCCATCGGCACAAATCCGTGCGCGGAAATTATCTTGCAGTCCAAACAGTTCTGCAACCTCTCCGAGGTTATCGCCCGCGCACACGACACGGAGGCGAGCTTATTGCGCAAGGCACGCCTCGCCGCCATTCTCGGTACGTATCAATCAACGCTTACCAAGTTTGGTTATATTTCCAAAGACTGGACTGACCACTGTGCCGCAGAGCGACTTCTCGGTGTATCCATAACAGGGCAATGGGACTCGCCGGTCGCGCGACAACCGGAAGTGATGCGGAAGGTCCGTGATATGGCCGTCAAGACGAATGCGACCTACGCAAAACGTTTTGGTGTAGAACAATCAATGGCCGTCACGGCCGTGAAGCCCTCGGGCACCGTCTCACAGACCTTCAACTGCGCATCGGGTATTCACCCTCGTCATGCGCCATATTACATCCGCCGTGTACGCATCAGCGCAACGGACTCACTTTTCAAGATGATGCGCGACCAGGGCGTGCCGTATTATCCGGAAGTGGGGCAGTCCATGGAAGAGGCGAATACCTATGTACTTGAGTTCCCGGTAAAGTCACCTGACCACTCCAAGGAAGCGCGGTTTAAGGACGACATCTCGGCACTCGAACAGCTCGAGTATTGGAAGCAGGTGAAGCTGAATTACACCGAACACAACCCGTCCGCGACCATCTCGGTGAGTGAGAACGAGTGGATTGGTGTGGTGGACTGGATTCAGAAGAACTGGGGTATTATCGGCGGACTCTCCTTCCTCCCGCGTTCAAACCACGTGTACCGTCTTGCTCCGTATGAGACGATTACCAAGGAGGAGTACGAAGATCGTGTTGCGCGTTTCCCAAAGGTTGATTACTCCAAGCTCTATGCCTATGAACGCCAGGACGAGACTGAGATGAAGAAGGAGCTCGCCTGTGCCGGTGGCGTGTGCGAGATAGAATAAGAGGCAATCTCATATGACAAGCGAAAACCCACGCAGGAGCGTGGGTTTTCGCATTTGCGAACCCTGACAATAAGCCGAATTCTGTCGTGGACGACCATTTATCTGGGATTCCGATTACTCGGAACCTCGAGCGGCACTCCCCGTGAAGGGCACGGCCTTGCATGCGGGTAAGGATTTGTTCGTTGCACCCCCGTCTTACGACGGGAATATCCCCGAAGGGATCCATCGACTTTCGTCTTTGGCGTCTCTGTAGTCACCTCTACCCTTGCGGACGACGGGCGTTACCCGCTACCTATTTCCCACTCACCGATTGGCGAGAGAGAGCATGTTCGGACTTTCCTCTCTGCCCAAAAAGGGTAGAGCGATCGTCTCGTCAGGGTCCGTATTCATTATACCACACTTAGAGACGCGTGGGGGCGCCCCTCTAGGGGATGTCGGAATCAGCGGAATACTGCCGTGCTTCTTGAAGCATTTTCTGTATCGGAATCGCACGTACTATAGAGAAAACCTCTGCGTCTAAGATAGCGCTGGTCGGCGTACGTACGCCATTATGGGCTCCCAGACTGGAATACGGGTATGCCGCGATGCGTTCTCCTAAGAACTGAGGATCCACCACGTGATTGGTCTTCCATTTCGGCTCATACAGAGCTATCGGGTTGCAGTGCACGTAGTTGATAAGGTGCTGGAAGTAGCGATCGTCAGATACGTGGCGGGACCGGAATGGCTTGAGGAACAGATTTCCCATCCGATTGTGTTGGGAGTTGAAGTAGAGCGTATACGCCGTACCTATTTTACGCATAAATGCGGTAATACCCCCCTCAGAGACCTCCTTTAGCACTAAGTGGAAGTGGTTTGGCATGAGGCAAAAGGCCCCAATAGCGACCAGTTTCTTGCCACGAGGGACACTCAATACCTCCTCAAACTTGTACGTATCAATATCTTCATGCCGGAGGGGCAACTCGTCATTTGCTAAGTACAGGAGCTCGAGAAATCGAAAGTAATCTTTAGTATTTTCAAAGGTAATGCGATCTTCAATGCCGTGGTTGTAGCAGTGATACCATTCTCCAACTGCGAAGGGGACACGCCTCTTTGTCATGCTTCTATTGTAAGGTGTCACCTTACGGAGTCAAGCAAATGCAAGAAACCGTAAGGTGTCACCTTACGGAAATGTGTGGATAAGCCATAATTTATGAACAACTTCTTCGGGTATACTGACGGCATTAACATAAAAGTATAAATAAAATTTATTATGCCTCCTCAACAGTCACTTACGTCACAGCGTCGTTCGCTCGACACAATAAGTATCTGGGCGCTCATCGCCACGTTCGTCGTCGCTCTCTTCGCCTTTATTCCTTCCGCAGCGATTCCGTTCGTAACAACGAAGACCTTCTTGCTTGCCGCAGGAGCGTTGATCACACTCGCTATATATATTCTCGCCCGCCTTTCACGCGGCAATGTTATTTTCCCGCCGTGGATACTTCTTGGTGCATTGTGGTTGCCGACGATTGCTTACGCACTCTCGTCAACCTTCTCGGGTGTCCTGTTTACGAACGCATTGTGGGGTTCGGCACTAGAACCCGACACGCTCGGATTCATGTTGACCGCTGCCGTACTCGGTACGCTCACCGCACTCATTCTCCGCCGTTCTGAACACTACCGCTCATTCTTAAACGCGGCCGCTCTCGTGTTCTGTGTGGCGGTCGTTGTGGAACTACTCGTTCTTATCGTCGGGCAGGTTTCTCCAGGTACGGTGTCGCCGTCATTCTCCATCATCGGTTCCTACGACGATCTCGCATTCCTCCTCGGACTTGGTGTCATCAGCACTCTTATCACGTTTCGGTTTCTTGAGCTCTCGACGCGCGCTCATCGCGTATTGATGGTCGGCGGTGTTGGCGCCCTTATTCTGCTTGCCGTCGCGAACTCCTCTCTGGTCTGGGTGCTCCTCGCTCTCGTTTCACTGGGCCTGTTTGTTGAGTCGGTCATGCGTCGTTCCCCTGGTGCCTCAAATGCGGATCTTGATGACTTGGGTGGCAGCACGGACTCCGCTCCGGTGGAGGCGGGTGAGGGAAACCACTCGCTCGTTTTACCTCTCGCTGTACTCGCTATCTCGCTCTTCTTCCTGATCGGTGGGACACTCGGAGGCGCTCTCGCAAATGCACTTCATGTGAATGTGGTCTCCGTCCGTCCGTCTTGGCAGTCCACCCTCTCGATTGCTCAGAAGACCTATGCCACCGCGCCGGTCTTCGGTACGGGTCCGAGCACCTTCGGTATTGAATGGCTCAAGAATCGTGACGCATCGCTCAACTCCACGGTGTTCTGGAATATTAACTTCTCGTCCGGCATCGGCTTCATCCCAACATCGTTTGTGACGACCGGAATTCTTGGTGTGCTTGCATGGCTCGGACTTCTCGCACTCCTTCTCGTGTTCGGTTTGCGCACACTCATTCAACGTGCACCAAAGGATGAATTCATTCGTTACGTTGCAATGCTTTCATTTGTTGCGTCGATCTATCTCTTCACCATCGCCATCTTCAGTTTGCCGAACGCTATAATCCTCGCACTCGCCTTTGTCTTCGCCGGTCTCTTTGCGTCGACCATGCGCTTCTCAGAGGGAAGCGGGCAGTGGGGTATCATCTTCGCACGCAGTCCGCGTATCGGGTTCGTCATCGTCTTCTCGCTCACGATTCTTCTGCTCGGCTCGGTAGTCACGGCGTACACTCTCGTCGGACACTACGTCGCGGCCGCACAGCTCACCGCAGCGAACACCGCACTGTCGTCCACGGGCGATCTTGGTGCCGCTGAAAAAGCATCACAAAACTCCATCTCGTTTGCACCGAGTGCCGCTGCGTACCAGGTACAGGCGAGCGTTGCGAGCGCACGGTTGAGTCAGATAATTGCTTCCACCACAATGACAGCGTCTGCGGCACAGCAAGCGTTCCAAACCGCACTCTCGGCAGGCATAAATGCGGCGCTGACCGCAACCCGCCTTGCACCGTCTGATTATCAGAACTGGCTCCTTCTTGGGAACCTGTATGCGCAGGCAGTACCGCTTGGGGTCACCGGCGCATATGACAGTGCGAAAACGGCATATGAGAAGGCCCAGGAACTGTATCCGAGTAGCCCACAGATTCCTTACATTCTTGCGCAGCTTAATATCGCAGCCAAGAACAGCAAGGCGGCACAAGAGAACCTGAAGGCCGCTATCGCTCTGAAGCAGGACTACACGGCCGCCATATTCCTCCTCTCGCAATTGGAAGTGCAGGACGGTAATCTGAAAGATGCGCTCGCCTCTGCTCTGGCGGCCGCCTACTTCACACCGAAGGATCCGAACATTCTCTTCCAGGTCGGTATCTTAAGTGCCGCAAATAATGATCTCCAGAACGCTGGTGCAGCACTCTCTGCGGCGGTAGACGTCAGCCCTGACTTCGCCAACGCACGCTACTTCCTCTCAGCGGTGTATGCGAAACTTGGTGATCTCAAGAGCGCACTTGTCCAAATGCAGGCGATAGCAGCGATGTCCGAGGACAACGCAAAGGCAGTTGCGACCCAGCTTGCCGCACTTGAAGCAGGAAAGAATCCGTTCCCGGCGAACCTGCTCTCTATCACGCCCGCACCGGTCAAGCAGTAGGTCAAACATAGACGTGTCCCGACGTGTGTCGGGAAAAGAGAGGCCAAAGAGAAATCTTTGGCCTCTCTCGCATGGGAGTAGAAAACACGATAGAATGGCGTAATGGTTAGACGGATTTTGGAACGTATCGCGGCACCCGTACGCGGCCTGCATCAGGCCGCGTACTTGCTCGCCGCGCTCACCCTCGCTTCTCAAGCACTCGCACTCCTACGCGACCGCGCTTTCGCACACGCCTTCGGTGCTGGCCAGGTACTCGACTTGTACTATGCGGCGTTTCGCGTACCGGACCTTGTCTTCGCCCTCGTGTCCTCGCTCGTTAGCGCGTACGTGATTATTCCGCGCATTACCGGGATGGATCGAGAATCAACTCGGCGCATCCTCTCAGAATCGGCGTCATTTCTACTCGGATTTGGCGGCGTGATCTGTGTGGTGCTTGCGATTTTCATGCCGCAGTTTCTTGCATTTTTGTATCCGAGCTTCGTCTCATCCGCGTATCAAAACGAGTTTGTGTTGCTTTCGCGTCTCCTGCTTATCCAGCCGATACTACTCGGTCTCTCGGGGGTATTTTCGAGCGTGCTACAGGTACACCGGCGTTTCGCCCTCTTCGCTCTTTCACCGGTCCTCTACAATCTCGGTATTATTTTCGGGGCGATCTTCTTCTACCCACGTTTTGGTCTACTCGGCATTGGCTTCGGCGTTATTATCGGCGCCGTTGCGTATCTCGCGATAAACATCCCCGTGCTAGTCGACGCCGGTGTGATGCCGCGTTTCCGATGGCCGACACGCGCGCTTATATTGCCGATTGTGAGGAACTCTATCCCGCGCTCACTCGCGCTTGGCATGGGTTCTGTGACAGCGCTCGTGCTCACGGCGCTCGCTTCTCGTATCGGTACGGGTGCTGTCTCCGTGTTTACTCTTGCCGGCAATCTAGAAGCGGTGCCACTCGCTCTTATCGGTTCCTCCTACGCGGTCGCCGCGTTTCCGGCGCTCTCTGAAGCGTCAACTCTGGAGAAGCACGATGAATTCTCGCGCATTCTCTCCTCAAGTGCGCGACACATCATCTTGTGGTCGTTTGTTGCCGTGGGGCTCATTGCGGTTCTGCGGGCGCATATTGTGCGCATCATTCTCGGGACGGGAGCATTTGACTGGAACGCGACTCGCCTCACTGCGGCTCTTCTTGTCGTTCTCGCAGTCGGTCTGGTGGCACAAGGGTTGGTCCTTCTCTTTTCTCGCGCACTCTATGCCGCACGGCAGTCTTGGCGACCGCTTCTGTACCAGCTAGTCGCCGGAGCGTTCACGATACTTCTCGCTGTTATGTTTCTTGCGGCAGAGAATGACGGCCTGCGTTCCTTCCTTGCGGTTATCTTGCGAGTCGGCGACGTGCACGGAACGGGGATTTTGCTTATTGCCCTAGCATCAACACTCGGTCAGATATTTCTCGTTATCCTTTCGCTCATTGCGCTTCGAAGCGTTGCCCCCGGACTTATCCGCGCGATTGTTCGCCCCTGTGTAGATGGTGCGGTCGCCGCGCTCGCCGGTGGTATCGCCGCATACATTACCCTCGCATTTGAAGGCGGCATCGCGCCACTTACTACGCTCGCATCCGTTTTCACCCAAGGATGCATCGCGGGTATCGTCGGCCTCTCGGTCGCGGCACTCGCTCTTTTCGTTGTTGAGAACGAAGAATTTCGTATTATGGCCAACGCATTTGATCGGCTCATGCGTGCACCCGAGGACCGCACTGCCGCCCTGGCCCCTTCTGCTGAGGAGCCGATACAGCCATGAATCAAAATCATATTAGAAATTTTTCCATTGTTGCACATGTTGACCACGGTAAGTCGACGCTTGCCGACCGCCTGCTTGAGCGCACGGGGACTATCCCCGCGCGCCTGATGCGCGATCAGGTACTTGACCGCATGGACCTTGAGCGCGAGCGGGGCATCACGATTAAGATGCAGCCGGTGAGAATGCAGTATTCGTTTGAAGGAACAGAGTACACCTTTAATCTTATCGATACGCCTGGGCATATTGATTTCTCCTACGAAGTGTCGCGCGCGCTCCACGCGGTAGAGGGCGTCTTGCTTCTTGTGGACTCGACTCAGGGAGTGCAGGCGCAGACATTGACGACTCTTGCCGCGGCCAGGGCACAGGAGTGCACTATTATTCCTGTTGTTTCAAAAATAGATTCTCCCGCGGCGCGCGTGGGTGAGGTGAAGATGGAGCTCGCGAAACTTCTCGGCGTCTCTCCAGACGAGGTGCTCTCAGTCTCGGGGAAGAGTGGGGAAGGTGTGGACGAGCTACTTGAGGCGATCGTTCGGCGCGTCCCCCCTCCCACGCAACAGGGTACCGAGACAGGCGAGCCGAGGGGCCTCATCTTTGACTTCTCATACTCGACACATCGCGGTATTGCGGTGTATCTACGCGTCTTTGACGGCACCTTTAAGAAGGGTCAGCCGCTGACCTTCCATGCGGCCGGGAAGGAGTTTGTCGCCCTGGAAACCGGCATTTTCACGCCCGAGGAGACCCCTGCAGAGACACTTTCTGCCGGAGAAATCGGGTATATCGTTACTGGTATTAAAGAGCCGGGTATTGTCGCGGTCGGCGACACCATAGGCGCCATAAAGGGCTCTCTCCCGGCACTTCCTGGCTACGAACGTCCAAGGCCCGTTGTCTGGGCCTCGGTGTACCCAGAAGATCAGAACGATCTTCCGATCCTGCGAAAGGCGCTTGAACGGCTCCGCCTCTCCGACTCCTCGCTCTCTTTTGAAGAAGAGTCCTCGGGTGTGCTCGGGAGGGGATTCCGCTGTGGCTTCCTCGGCCTCCTGCATCTTGAAATAGTCACCGAACGTTTGCGGCGGGAATTCAATCTTGTCCTCATCGTGACCATCCCGACCATTTCATATGTGGTAACGAAGACGAATGGCTCGCGCGAAGTAGTGTACACGCCCGCCAAGTTCCCCGAACACGGCGACATCATGAAGATTGAAGAGCCGTGGGCGAAAGTTATTATCATCACACCCCCGGGAGTGGTCAGCACGCTCATTCAGATGTTGTATGAGCACGAGGCCGTCACGCTCGGGACGGAAACCTTTCAGGACGGGCGTATTGAAATGCAGGTGGAGATGCCCCTTCGAGAGCTCATGCGTGGATTCTTTGATACGTTGAAAAACATTTCCTCCGGGTACGCATCACTCTCCTACGAGATCCTCCCCGAACGTGTGGCGGATGTGGTACGGCTCGACATACTCGTCGCCGAGGAGCCTGTGCCCGCCTTCGCGCGCGTGGTGGCGCGCAGGCGTATGGAAGAGGAGGCGGAGAAGATGGTAGAGAAGCTCCACAGCATCTTGCCGAAACAGCTCTTCAACACAAAGATTCAAGCAAAGATCCAAGGACGCATAATTTCTTCACGGACTCTCTCGGCGATGCGCAAGGACGTGACCGGGTATCTCTATGGTGGTGACGTCTCGCGTAAGAAGAAATTGCTTGAGAAACAGAAGCGCGGAAAGAAGAAATTGCTTGAACGGGGGACAGGGAAGGTCAATATTCCTGAGGAAGTATTCATGAAAATGGTGCAATCTTCTTCCGAGTGAGAGGGCGGGGTATACGAGGTATACTGCCCGTATGCGCGCGAAACAGTGGCGACAAGGGCTTATCATCGGCACACTCTTACTGATTGCCTTTGGACTCGTGTCGCTTATTTGGGGACTTGTTGGGAAAGTGACGGTGGCAGTAACCGAGGCACACAACGCGGAACAGCAATACCGGGCGCTTGAAGGGCGTAAGGCGGTGCTTGAGGGAAACCTCGCCGCGCTCGCCACGGAGCGAGGGCAGGACGCGGCTATTCGCACTACGTTTGGAGTTGCGCGGCCCGGAGAAGAGGTTATCGTAGTGGTGCCGCCTGAGCCGAAGGCACCCACCACAACCGTATCGTGGTGGCAGAAGGTGCTCGATTTGTTCTGAAATACGCGGGTATGGTTCAGTGGTAGAACGATTGCTTCCCAAGCAATAAACGCGAGTCCGATTCTCGCTACCCGCACCGAGAGAGGATAAAAGTAAATCAAGTCATCTTGTATTTACTTTTACGCCGAGCGAGGGGCACGTATGCCTACATACCCGCACCAGCGTTTCTGTGGATAACTTCACGTGCTATACTTGCCTCACTAACAAAAAAACATGGATAAACAAGTAACTATTTACAGCACCCCGACCTGCCACTTCTGTCAGATGGCGAAGGATTTCCTTAAGGAAAAAAGCATTAGCTACACCGAGTTTGACGTTGCGCGCGACCTTGAGAAGCGTCAGGAAATGATTCAAAAGTCCGGTCAGATGGGTGTCCCGGTTATATTTATCGGCGATGAGCTTATTGTCGGTTTCGACAAGGAGAGGCTCATGTCCTCCCTCGGCGTTACCGCATAACTTCGGCCCTCATATCTTCTCAGACTCGATACATCAGCTCGTTCGGTGCAAAAGAGTGTTAGATTACTAACGTTCTTTTGACCTCACTTCGCCGCTGTAGTTCAATGGATAGAACAAGGGGTTCCTAATCCCTAGATGTAGGTCCGATTCCTGCCAGTGGCACAAGATAACAAGCTGATAGGGCACAACGCCTGCTATACTTCAGCTATATGGACCCAGAATCGAAGCGATTACTCGACGACACGTACGTCATGGTGAAGGATAATCACCGCATGCTCCGCACCATCCGCCGGCACCAAATCATCACTGACTTCGGCAAGTTCATCATCTGGTTTATTATCATCATCGCCACGATATTTTCGTATCAGGCCTTCCTGAAGCCGTTTGCCGACAAACTACAGATTTTTGGCCTTTCGGGTATCCAGCCAGGGACCTTTGGCGTGGCGACTACCACTCCAATCGGAAAGCTGATAAACTCTTTTACACCGGGCAACTAGCCCGTTTGCTTGGATAGCTCAGTTGGTAGAGCACTTCCCTGAAGAGGAAGGGGTCCCCGGTTCGAGCCCGGGTCCAAGCACCATCACCCGACCCATGTCGGAAATCTCGGAATTTTCCCGCGCGGCGGCTACCGCCGCGTAGAGTGGATGCGCCGTGCCAGAGACTTTCTGGTCTTGAAGAATTAGGTTCGAGCCGAAGATTTTTTGAAGGGCGGATTTTTTGGCGGGGAGAGAGGGGTCTTTTTGAATTTCAGCTAGATTTCTAGCGTCATTTATCCACTCCTGCATCGGTTCGAGCCACGCATTGCCGTCTCGCTCTAGGCGAGCGATTTGTTCCTCTATAGTCCGCTTGTCGGACATCAGCGCGCGACGCTTCGATAAATAGGCGTCGCGCTCGATATCTTGCGCGATGTAGACGTCCATAAGACGATCGAGCTTGCGCTCAATATCGTGCGCTTGATTGCGCAAATTATTGACGGCGTTAGCCGTCGTGCGACTACCATCGCGCTCGTCACTTTGCATCCGTCGCCTGAAGTCCTCTGCCCATTCTTGGGGGAGGATGTAAGGCGAGAGGATGTCCGAAAAATCGGCGGTGAGCTGTTCTTCGCGGACATAGGACTGCGAACAGCGAGCCGCCGATTTCTTGGTACAGCGGTAGTAGGTGTAGTAGTGGGTGTCACCGTTCTTTAGAAGTTTCTTCTGTGCTTCGCCGGTGATACTCATTCCGCATTCGCCACAGGACATAAGGCCGCAATATATTTTCGGTTCTTTCCCCACAACTTGCGGATGTCCTCGCTCTTGCATCACTTTTTGCACTTTATCGAATAACTGCTTGCTCACGATGGGCGTATGTCGTCCTTCGTATATTTCGCCGCTGTATTTGAAGTGGCCGTAGTAGAAAATGTTAGAGAGTATGAAAGTAATCTGCTCATCATGCATACGTTTGCCGCTTGTGGTGCGCACCCCGTTGTCATAGAGATACTGCCCGATGTCTTCATATCGTGAGTGGTTCTTGGCGTAGAGCTCAAAGGCGGCGCGGATTATCTTCGACTTCTTTCGATTCAGCACGATGGTCTTGGTGCGCTGGTCGTTCAAATATCCAACGGGAGCGGTGCCGGGGAAATGACCCTGCCGCGCTTTTGCTCGCAAGCCACGAGCCGTATTTACGCTTAAGTCGCGGATATATTGATTCGCCATACCAAACTCAACCGACATCATCAGTACATTGTCGGCGGGGTAGTAACCGCGGTCATGCGTTTGGATATGCGTGATAACCTTATTCTGCAAGAGCCACTGTATCTGCCCGCCGTCCACGGGATTGCGCGCGAGACGGTCAATTTTCCAACAAACAATACCTTGCGCCTCGCCCTTTTGTATTCGCGACATCATCTCGTTGAACACAGGACGGCCTGGCATCTTTGCCGAGCGTTTTTCAACGAATACCTCAACGACGTTGAGTTGTTCGCGCTTGGCGAGCGCGTGCAATTCCGCCAACTGCGCCTCGATGGAGAGGATCTGCTTATCCTCGACATCGGTGCTTTTGCGTGCGTAGAGGAAATAATTCATAGGGTGTATTATAACGCGAGTGAAAACATTATTTGTCGATGAATCGGGGAATCTCGGTACGAAGGATAGATACTTCGTCCTCGTTTTACTCGCGCCACAACATTCCAAGCGCATCATAAATTTCATGCGAAAGTTTTGCGCAAAACATAACCTTCCTGAAATCAAAGCGAGCAATCTATCGGTACCGCGGAAACAAGAAATCTTTAACAAATTATGTAGTGCGAACGACTATGTCATTTCGTATATCGTGCTTGATAAATGGCATGTCGAAAATAGGAAACTTTTTGAGGACAAGAACCTCCTTTACAACTATCTCTTTTCTTTTTTGGTAAAAAAGACTATTCGTAGCGCACAAGAGGATTTGAGTTTCCTGCTCGACAATCACTCAACGAAGGTCAAGTCCATCAACTCGCTTGCGGACTACATACGGCTAAAGGCATTTACGCAATTCGAATGTCGGTATGATGTGCGACTTGCGTATACCGACTCCAAGAATTCAAAAGTCGTGCAAGCTGCCGATATAATCGCAAACGCGATTTGGGCGCATTACAACTACAACACGAGCCATTTCTACAACATGCTCACTATCAGCGAGTCGATTCACTTTCCGCAGGCAAAATTTGGTACTGATCCGGTTATCCCCACGACCTCGACTTCATCTTGAGTTAACATATCGTTTGATATATACTGATATTAGCGTAAATCCCGTGCGGAGCTTATCGCAAGTAAGTGGCGTATTCCGTCACCGAAGTACGGGTAGCTTAGAAAAGCCCTGCGGGGCTTTTCTGCTTTATATGCAGTTAGATGCCCGACATCGGTGCTTTTGCGTGCGTAGAGGAAATAATTCATAAGGTGTATTGTAACGTCGTATGACTGAACTAGAACAGGGGAAGGTGGAAAAGCATCATTTTGTATGTTTGCCTTATCTGAACTTTGGCAATATTCCAGAAGTAAAACTTGGTTTTGCAACGGTATGGAATTTCAATATTTTAAGTGAAAAGTATATTCCTGATCAAGCTCTTAGAGAACATGTGGCGAAGACTCTTGGGAACTACAGAGCTTCATATCCTTATGAACAAGACGGAATGGATATTTATCCTCCGGTGCACGGCATCGGTATGATTTCTGTAGATGTGCCTACAGAAAAAGAACTTAGTGAGTTAGAGAAACAAAGGGCGAATGATGCACGACTAATATTGTTTATTAGCCATTTAGCGCGCCGTAACACGATCACAAGAAATGCTAATAGCGGACATGGTATGGCGAGTTCCGAAAACTATTCACCAATATATTTTTCCGCAGTCGTAGGAAGTAAATACTCAACAGAATTTACAGGATTTGTTATTCCCTCGTGGCATGGCGGAATTGAAATTGAAAAGAATATGATTATCCGCCCGAAGCATATACCAACACCAAATTTTGACCCTGAAGTCGAGCTACTCAATGCTCTCATCAAAATGCGTCTGAAACATAAAAGAAACTTTCGGCGTCTAATTTCAGCGGTAGAAGTCTTTTACGAAAGTTACTACAATGCGCACGAGGTTAGTCGTAACGCTCGGATTTTATTGCAAACGAGTGCTTTCGAAATCTTGCTGGACACGCATTCGGGGGGTGGAAGAGAAGTGCTCAAGGCGCTTCTGAAAAAAGAAGCCACCTACCCTGAAGATAGACAATTATCTTTTAAATCAGAAAGAAGAGGTCATACGGTGATGGAAAGGGGTACCGTTAGAGAAAAGTGGGCGGACAGATTCTTCACGCTGCGAAATCATATTACGCATGGCCACGTTCCAAAAGATAGCGAATACTATTTCAGTAAATGGCAGAGCCACTGCGATATCGCGCTTTACTTCTTCATCTTTTGCCTTAAAAGAAAGATCGAAGAAGCGTTTGGAAAAGAAATGTTTGGCGATGATGTCGTTTGGAAAACATGGACAGACGATTTGCGTGTTCCCCCACAAACATATACGGGGTTTGAATATGAGCACATGGGACAAAGATGGTGGGAAAGAAGTATGGCAAAGCTTCGTAAACAAGGAAAATTATAAATAGGGAGCTTCGCTGGTTTCAGACCCGCCAGCGAAGGGGTTGGTGCGCGCACGGGAGGGTGGGGTTGTTCGGAATTGTATGGAGCGGCAGGGCGAGGGTTTTAGGTTATACTGTATAAACCTATGACGGTTGCCGAAAGAAAGATCCTAGCTGTAGTTGCCGAACGCCCCTATTTTCTAAAGGATAATTTTGTTCTGTACAACGGCGATTCTTTAAATGTTCTCGCGCAACTACCAGAAAATTCTATTGACATGATCTTCGCGGATCCACCGTACAACCTTTCTAATGGCGGCTTCACTGTTCACGCTGGACGAATGGTCAGCGTCAACAAGGGGGTATGGGATGTAAGCAAGGGTTTTGAAGACGACTACGCTTTTCATTATCGTTGGCTTGAAGCGTGCAAACGAGTTTTGAAGCCAGAGGGTACGCTTTGGGTAAGCGGAACTTATCATTCAATCTACCAATGCGGTCATGCGCTCCAATCGCTCGGCTATCACATTCTCAACGATATTTCGTGGTTCAAGCCAAACGCTTCGCCGAACCTAAGTTGCCGTTTCTTTACTGCAAGCCACGAGACGATTATATGGGCGAGAAAGGATAAGAAAGCAAAACATACTTTCAACTACGAACTGATGAAAGAGGGAGAGTGGCCAGAAGATCAGTTGAAGAAGCCGAATCTTCAAATGCGCTCGGTATGGTCAATGGGTACACCTCGCCCCGATGAAAAGAAGTACGGCAAGCACCCGACACAGAAGCCGCTTGATTTGCTCAAGCGTATTGTGCTTTCAAGCACGAAAAAAGGCGATGTCGTACTTGATCCATTCACGGGTAGTTCAACGACTGGTATCGCCGCCGCCATGCACGGAAGAAAGTTTATCGGCATAGACATGGAAAAGAAGTACCTTGATCTTTCAAAAAAGCGATACGCTGATCTCCAAACCAACATATGAAAATAATTACGCGCACAATAGCAATTAAGAATCTTAAGAAATACGTGGGTAAAGATTTGCGCGCCCTAGCGTTGGAGCACGGTATCACCACCTACGAGACTGGAAAACAAAATAAGGGTTGGAAGGGTCTAGTTTTGGAACGGTTAGCGGGGCTAGAAACGAATGTTTCAAAAGCACCGAATGGTCTTACCTACGAATTGAAATCAGTTGCTTTCCATAAAGTGAAAGGAGAACTTACGCCAAAGGAGACTATGGCGATAACGATGATCAATCCTGATGAATTAAAAGTGCACTCGTTCTTTGAAAGCCATTGTTGGGCAAAACTCAAGACTATCGTTTTCTGTGCAGTTGAATGGAATGGTACCAATTCTGATGGATCTAAATTACTGAAAGTAGCAAGCTTAGATTTTGCTGAAGACGACGAGCTGATAAAAGAAATCAAAGCCGATTATGATTTCATTCGCAATAAGTTAATCACGCAAGGTTTTGAGGCCTTAACTGGTAAAGACGGCAAGTGGATACAAGCTCGTACAAAGGGCGCAGGACACGGATCTACTAGTCGCGCCTTTTATGCACGAACATCTTTTGTAAGAAAGATTTTTGAAATAGCGAGTTAGCTTGTATCGACAATGTAAGCCCGTAAGGTGACACCTTACGGGCTTATAACATGAGCCATGCCCTAATGACGGGTTTTCTATGGCTCATGATTTGCGACCATGCCAAAGGTTATACACCTTCAGTTTAGATCAATTGATTCCTAACTTCTTTATTCTCGCACGAAACTCCTCCGAGACAAAAGTAGTTTTAAACTTTCTTCTCAAGTTTAATTACATAAACTTCGCCAACGCCTGGCTGTTCAATTTTTTCCCATTGATATTTACCCTTATAAACCTTCGGATCAATTTCATGTTTTGTAAAAAAACTCTTAACGGCAACCATACCCCCGTAATCTCTAGCTTTAACAATCTTTATTCTACCGAGCTCCTCCTCGTTATTTGAGAATTGGATCCCTATAGCCTTACTATCTGCATCCCAATACAAAACTACATAATTATATTTATCTATCCCGTTATCAGCGTAGAATTTAGTAGGAAATCCAATGGAATATGAACCAGTGACACTGATTCTTGTCTCATAACGTCCATGTTTATCTTCAAATTTTATGAAATTGTAACTCATATTCTGATTAGTTCTTATAAAACTATTATATACTACGTCTTTATTGTGCACAAGATATCCACAGGTTCACCCTATTGACATTATTAATGCGTTTTTCGATATTTCATAGTTTCTGTAATAGTCTCCCCATGTGTCCCCTTGCGTTCCTGAAAATGGTGCTCTACAATAGAGGAGCTGAGTAAGGTGTATTTTGAATACATCAGAAAGGCACGCAAAAAGCCGAAGTGCCTGATCAGCTTTCTTCGGCTTCCGCGAAACATTATTCGCTCCGCATATGATGGAAGACCAAGGTCTTCTTTCATCTACGGAACCGACCAGTCCAGGCCGTCCTTCCAGGGTAGCCTAGGTGGTCAGGGTTATCAAGATACCTTCATGGCTATCTATCTAACAAGCAGCAGTCCTTCCATCCTTCTGGATTCCTTCAAGAAAGAAATAAAACAGCGCGGAATCGTGACATGGATGGAAAAGGATGGGTTCTTTACACATGACGTAGACCAGTGGCGCTACAAAGCATGGTTTAAACCCACAGTAACGTCCGGACACCTCGTCTTCAATATCGTTAAGACGACTGGTGTTAACGTGACGTCGGTCGTGTACGCGATCTATCATGGGCGTCTCATCGAATCGATGCTTACGCATTTCGATAAGTCGTTCACGAATGCTCAAGCGACAGCACTTCCGACCAGCGAAGACGTAGTTCAGTAGCGCAGTAGAGAGAGTGAGAATTCGCCTGGCTTGTATACGGGTCAGGCGAATTATTTTATGTACGTGATTCCCATGTCCGCGCTATACTTACCCCATGCTCCAAGGCACCATCGTTGAAAACAGCTTGACGGATCCAGCCATCCTAAAAGAACTTTCGATTTTAAAGAGTTGGCCGGATGGTAAGTGGAACCTCCACCAGGTAAGTCTGAATCGAGAAGAGGCATTAAAGCTTGCGGGCCATATAGCTGGAGGGCCTTGGTACATGCATTTTTGGGAACCAGGCAAAGACGACGTACTTGTTGTGTTTAAGGATAAAACGTTTGATCTTAAGCATTCCGATAAGTCGACATGGCAAGGGGCAATTGCACATGGCAAATCCATCGGCATTCCCGATAAGCAGCTTGATTTCCCAATTTATTAAAGAGCTTTTTGATTAGCTAGAAAGGTTCCAATATCGTCCCAGACGGCCAGCCAACGTGAGACAGGTTCGGACGCTCTTGACCCCTGGAGGGTTCAGCGTCATCCATGGGTATATGAGTGAAATACACCATCTGCGTTGTACAATAGAATTGTATATGAACTACTTTGTTCTGGTTGTTTTTGCGCTCGCCGGAATCGCACTTGGAATATTTATCTCGCGTCGAAAAGCGAACTCAGGATTTATCGCCCAGCAAATGGCGCAGAAGACCGAGAATAAAAAGAAAATTCTCGCGTTTGTGCGGGCGCAGGGGAAAATCCAGAACAACGATGTGGAAAAACTGGCCGGAGTATCTAATGCAACCGCCGAGCGGTATCTGGACGAGCTAGAAAAGGAAGGCAAGCTAACCCAGCATGGCGAAATCGGCCAAGCCGTCTTCTATACTAAGGACACGTAGCTATTGACAACGCGAGCGTATATGCTATGCTCTGTACTGGTAAAGGTCGACGCTAAATCTGCGTCTGTGCAAAGTATCATTGACAATGAAGGAAACTAAACGATGAACAGTCTGACAGTAACGGCCGGAGACATAGCGCCTCGGTTGAACAATCTGCGGCAGTACATGCCCGATGCGGACGAAACGTTGTGCGCGTTCGCTCGCTATCTCGCTACTCGCCTCGGCCCCGAAGTGACGCCGATCCAATTCCAGATCGACTGGCTCCTCGCGGTCAACCACTGGCCGCGTGGCGACTGCAACAAGGTGAAGGCGTGCGCCGACGCGAATCTCCAGAAGGTCGTCGACACGATCTTTCCCGCCGACTTCGCCGCTGAAATCAGGTCCCTGACTAAGCAAGTCGATGCGTTTCTCGAAGAGGTCGGGGATGCGGCGTAGCATCATCCGCACCGTGGTCCACGAATTGAGCCCACAGCTCGTTCGTGGGCCTTTTCGTTTTCATACCGAATAACTCATCCAGTTGAGTTAATCCCCCAAGCACCAGAAATTAACCGGCCTTTACACGAAGCTTTGTCTGGCGTGCCTTATCGAGTTTAGGGAGAATAATGGTCAAGAGACCGTCTTTGGCGTTTGCTGAAGAAGCTTCTACATCTACCTCCTGCGGGAGCATAATAGTGCGTGAGAAAGAGCCCCAGAAGAGCTCACGGGTGAAATAGTCTGGACCGGCGACCTGTTCGCGCTCCATACGGGAACCCTCGATCTCCACCATATCGCGGCTTATAGAAATACTAAGCTCGTCGGGGCGTACCCCGGCGACAAACGCGCGGATGATGATATCGCCAGCGGTCTGGTGTACATCAACCGGCAGCTGGCCCTCGTCTCCTTTGTTTATGATGAAATCATCATCAAGCGGTGCCGGGCGAACTGTGGCCCCACTTAGCGGCTTCGGCTTCTCGCGTACTGGCTGAGTCGCGAGCGGCAACTCCTCGTCAAAGGCATCAAAAGAGTCCCGGGCAGAGGTGCTTCCGGAAAGACGTTCAAAAAACGAGGGCTTCTTATTCATAGTAAGCATAAGTTGTTTTTAGGGATTGCGATACTGGAAATATTTTAACACCTCAAACGCCGCGAAGAAGATGACGGCGACGATCCACACCAGGAAGAACGCGGGGAGTGCGGTTGAGGCACCTTGACTAATAATAAGCAGATTAAAGGTAGTGTGCAATGCGATGGCGAGGATAAGTCCGAACGCCGCCGCTGCCATACGCCCCGGCGGACGGTATTTCGTAGAGAAGGCAAGTGCGAAACCGATTGAGGCAGAGGCGACTACGTGCAGAAGTGTGGAGCCGAGGAAGCGTATGTCGCCCGTTAAGAAGCCGGTAGCGGCACCCCCACTAGATAATGGATCAATCAAGAAGAGCATGTTCTCGGCAGCGGCGAAGCCGAGTGCGACCGTAATCATATAAATGACGTAGTCGGGCGCCTCGTCTACCGCGCGGCGCCAGAGGATGAAGATGGCGGCCATCGTGTACTTGAGCACCTCTTCTATAAGCGCCCAGGCAGTGAGGATTGAGAAATGGTCCTTGAAATATACCTGCGCATAATGCTCTAGAGGGAGCGCAAACGGTACGGCCAGCATTCCGGCGACGAAGGTGAGGACGATAAGCTTGCGCGGCTCCGGATGACCCGCGTCCTCCTTGAGAATGAAGTAGAGCCAAATAAAAGACGGAAGGAGTCCGCCGAGAAATGCGTAGCCAAGCGTAGTTGCGGTAAGGTCCACCTGTCTATTCTACCGCACTCACGAGGGCCACTTCGCAATCATGAGGAACTGTGCGTCCTTGGTGGGCATTGATTGCCAGATTTCTTCAGTAATGAAAGGCATGAATGGGTGGAGGAGCCGAAGCGTGCGGTCAAGAAGTCTTATAAGCAGTATCTTACGCGACGCTATTGCTGCGGCGTCGGTACCTGCAAGAATAGGTTTCGATTCTTCAAGAATCTTGTCGGCAAGCTCGTGCCACGCGTAGTGATAGATCTTTTCCGCGGCCATGTAGATGCGAAATTCTTCTATGTCGGTCGTCACTTCTTTTGTGAGTGCGTCACATTCGTTCAATAGCTCAAGCTCGCGAGGCAAAAAGTGGTCGCGCTCCGGGCCGCTCGGCCAAGTCTTACTACCATTTTTCTCCTCACTCGCATTCGCTAGGATGAACCGCGCGATGTTCCAGAGCTTATTTGAAAAGTGTTTGTAACCTTTTATCTTATCCTCGCTCATACGCATATCGGTGCCCGGTGTGTTGCCGACCACGAGCGCCATGCGTGCGGCGTCCGCACCAAACTTCCCGGCAATGTCCAAGGGGTCAAGATTGTTGCCGAGCGACTTACTCATCTTCCTTCCGGCCGCATCGCGGACAAGGCCGTGCAGATAGACTGTTTTGAAGGGGATGGTATTGAGCGTGAATTCGGTCATCAATATCATACGCATCACCCAGAACGGAAGGATGTCATACCCTGTTTCTAGTAGGTCAGTTGGGTGATACGTTTTGAAATCGGCAGTGTCTTCGGGCCAGCCGAGTGTAGAGAATGTCCACAGGCCCGAAGAGAACCACGTGTCCAGAGTATCTTCGTCCTGCGTCCACCCGGCCTCCTTCGGCTCAATGCCGACCGAAATATCCTCGTCTCTGTACCAGACTGGTACGCGGTGACCGTACCAAATCTGCCGGCTGATGCACCAGTCACGCAAGTTTTCTACCCAATGGAAGTAGGTCTTTTCGAAATATTCCGGAACAATCTTGATTGCTCCCGAACGCACGGCGTCAGTAACAAGGTCTTTCAGTGTCTTGCCGCGGCCCGGAACTTCCTTGTGTACGTCGATAAACCACTGCAATTTCGGCAAGGGTTCAATGACGCCGCCAGTCCGCTCGGCGGTGGCGATGTTCTGCATGATATCCTCTTTCTTCTCAAGCAATCCTTCACTGGCGAGCCACTCGACGACCATCTCGCGCGCTTCGGCGGTTTTCTTACCTTCAAGGCGTCCGGTGACCGCCATCTTCGCGTATTCGTTTATAACGACAGTCTCGTTTGAAAGCAGGTGTCGTTCGGCGATTCCCCAGTCGGTGTGACTGTGTGCCGGTGTGACACCGACTGCGCCCGTGCCGAAGGCAGGGTCTACCTCCTTGTCCGCGACAACCTTTATATGAATCGGTACATCACAAAAGACTGCGTCATATTCCTTTCCGATGAAGGCGGTGTAGCGCGCGTCGTCCGGGTGCACCGCTACCGCGACGTCTCCTACTTTGGTCTCGGGGCGTGTGGTCGCAATCGAGATAGGGAAGTCCTTGCTGTAGCGTAATGTGTAGAGCGTCCCGGGGCGTTCCTCGTACACAATCTCGTCGTCTGAAATAGTGGTCTGACCCTTTGGGTCCCAGTTCACAATCCGGTGTCCGCGATAGATAAGGCCGGCGTCGTACATCATCTTGAAAACCTTGTTCACCGCATGATTGCGCGCTTCATCCAGCGTGAAGGCCTCGCGCGACCAGTCGAGCGAGGCGCCCATCACTTTCACTTGTTTGACGATAGTGTCGTGGCTCTCTGATGCATACTTCTCAATCCGCTTCAGCAATTCTTCGCGCCCGAGGTCGTGACGACTCTTGTCCTCCTCCTTCTTAATCTGTTTCTCCACGACGGATTGCGTCGCGATGGCGGCGTGGTCGGTGCCGGGGAGCCAGAGCGTACGGAGTCCGCGCATGCGGTTAAAACGCACAAACACATCCTCAATAGCGAGCATGAGCGCGTGGCCCATGTGGAGTCGCCCAGTCACGTTCGGCGGCGGGAGGACGATACTATAGGTCGGGGCATCTGCCTTGGTGACACCCTGCTTCACGCACTCGTCAGGATTGAAAAGTCCGCTCTTTTCCCACTCGGCATAGATACGCGACTCGGTCGCAGTGGAGTCGTAGGGTTTCAGGAATTTCTCAGGCATCCCCTAAAATATAGCAAATAGGCGCGGTTACGCGAGCCTCGTGAGATGGCGGCTTCGCCTATCTCATGGGGCGAGGGATTGATTCCCGTTTGCGCGGGCATCGGTTACTGACTCCTTACGAGATGCGCGGTAGAAACCCGCAAGCGCAATCATGATGGCGTTGTCGGTAGTGAGCGAGGCACTTGGTATACGCAGGGTGACTCCCGGGTATTCGCGAGCAACGTTCTCAGTAAAGGTACGGCGGATGTGGGCGTTTGCTGAAACGCCGCCGCCGATGACGAGTGTACGGGCCCCCGTCTCCTCAAGTGCTTGAGACGTCTTCTTCCAGAGCACATCGGTCACTGCATTTTCAAATTCATGAGCGAGATGTTGTTTCTCCGCGTCACTCAAGCCCTTTTTATCTTTAAGCAAATAAAGCACCGCTGTTTTAAGCCCGGCAAAAGAGAAGTCACACGTGCCCGAGTCAATCATCGGCCGTGGAAGTGTGAACTGAGAAGTTAGGACATCCGATGTCCTAACTTGCTTCGCGAGTTTAGAAATTTCGGGTCCGCCAGGGTAGGGGAGCGAGAGCATACGTGCGACCTTATCAAAGGCTTCGCCCACAGCGTCGTCGCGAGTTTTCCCTATGAGTTCATACTGTAGCCACTCTTTCATCAGGACGAGCTCGGTGTGTCCGCCTGAAATGAGGAGTGCAAGAGTCGGCATGTCGACGTTGGTGATGGCGAGAGCACTCTCGTCACCTTGTGCGAGAGCGGAGAGGATGTGGCCCTCCATATGATTCACAGCGACAAGCGGCTTATCCCAGAGTAGTGCGAGTGCTTTTGCGAAATTGATGCCGACCCAGAGTGCCGGCTCAAGACCGGGGCCGGTCGTGACGGCGATGGCGTCTACCGAGGGTGGCTCGCACTCGGAAACGAATTCAAAAAATGCTTCGGAGAGACCGGGTTCGCGCGCGAGCAGTTCAGAAATCTTCGTGCGCGTCTCTTCAGGAATTACCTGCGCATCCTCACGTAGCAACTCCGCCTCCTCAAGCGCCGCTTCTAAAATGGGCACGAGATTTTTCGCATGTTCGCGCTTCGCGAGAGCGGGGAAGACGCCACCGTATTCTCTGTGAATATCTATTTGGGAGAGAAGCGCATTCCCGAGTACGGTAAACTGTGCAGATTTCTCATCGCCAGTACACTCCAGTATCGCTATCGCTGTCTCGTCGCAACTTGTCTCAATCGCCAGGATTTTCATGGTGTTCGACGGCATGAAAGGGTAGAGGTGTCTCGTGAGGAATTGAAAAGGCAGCTGCATTTGGATGTCCATTACCACCATATTTACGTGCCAGTTCAGAGACATCGATTGACCCATTCCCGCGAAGAGAAACTCTAATCCCATCTTTTTTTGCACGAATGACCATTGCGAACGGGGGTTTGCGTTGCGCAAGCATGTGTCCAATGTCAGACCCAAATGCTCGTGGAGCGTCAACAGCAAGTACCTCGTGTCCTTCAAATGAGACAAGCCATGCGCGATCGGCAATTTGTTTTTTTAACGCATTTCCGTATTCAACATATATCTCGCCATGTTCTGCGATTTTCTGTACCTCGGCAGGGTCCTCCATGCTCGTAACTAGCGAATCCCATTTCTCAAAAGTAAACGGTAGAGTGTAACAATAAGCGAGAACTGCCTGCGCATTTGGAATCAAAAAGGTATACAGATCTCCTTCTTGAACATATAAGAGGAATACAGGAACTGGTGTGCCGGGATGGAAATAATTCCACGCAATAAATGCTCCAGAATGCTTTTCGTCATACACATGTTGTGGAATGGACTCTACTACCTCACGAGTCCCTTTGTGGTGGTCCAAAACGACAAGAGATTTTGCTTCAGTAAGTATTTTATTGAGCACCGGTGCCGGATAACTGAAATCAATGATATACACTTCCTTGCCGGCAAGATGGTCGGGTGGAGGAAGTCCGTGTTCCACAGGAATGTATTCGGCGTCATCTTCAAATTTTTTCCATGCTGCATAGGCCCCACCAAAACCATCAGGGCAATCGGCATGATAGAGGACGACTATTTTTTTATGCGACATAGAGACAGTCTACCGCACAAAGCGCACATAGATGCCGGCGGGGATAACTCGATCAGAAGAAGATTCTTTGATATGGAGTTCGCCGCTCTCGCCGTCGGTAGTATCAAACACATTCTCAACTGCCTGTGCGAATGAGCGTGAGGCGTAGCCGGCGGCGTAGCCGTTTACCAGGAAGAAAGAGCCGGGCTTCGGTGATAGGAGTTCCTTGAGGGCCTCAAGGAAGTTTAGAAAATCTTCTTCAATCTTCCACACCTCGCCCTTGGCACCTCGCCCGAAAGCGGGTGGGTCAAGGATAATGCCGTCATAGGACGCGCCGCGTCGTATCTCACGCTTCACAAAGGCGAGTGCGTCGTCGAGTATCCAGCGGATCTTGTCCTCGCCGAGCCCGGAGAGACGCGCGTTTGCGTGCGCCCAATCGAGTGATTGCTTAGACGCGTCAACGTGTGTGACGGTCGCACCGGCCTCTGCGGCAGCGAGAGAAGCGATACCGGTATAGCCGAAGAGATTCAGCACGCTCGGTTTCTCAAGTTTTGAAACTTTTTCTTGCATCCACTCCCAGCTTGGTGCTTGCTCGGGGAAGATACCGGTGTGTTTGAAGCCAGTCAGTCGTGCGCTGAAACGAAGATTCTTCCATGAGAGTTCCCATGACTCGGGAACGGACTTCTGCATATCCCATTCACCTTTTTTCTCACGGAAGGCGAAGGTTGCATGAGCGGTATCCCAGAGTTCCGGCTTCTGCTTCTTCCAGAGGGCTTGTGTCTCGGGGCGTGCTACCACGATCGCACCGAAGCGTTCAAGCTTCATATTCTCTCCCGAGTCCAAGAGTTCGTAGTCGCTCCAGGGGAGGGAAACGAGGTGATGATCACAGTTTAATTCTTTAGTCATAATGCCTCCGGATGTTTCCGTGACCACTCGTAGAAGACGATCGCGGCAGAAACAGCGGCATTGAGTGACTCGGTTCGCGCATGCATCGGGACCCGAAGGGCAACATCGCAGGCGTTCAGCGTCTTCTCGCGGATGCCGGCGCCCTCGTTGCCGACGACAAAGGCGCTTGGGGCAGCGAAGGTTTCAGCGCCGAGCGTTGTTTTGCCATCCATCGCAAGGCCATAAATCCAAAATCCTTTATCCTTCAATACCTTGATAGCGTGATTCACATTTCCAATAGAGACAAGCGGGATACGGAACACCATCCCCGCAGAAGCCTTCACGACCGCGCCGGTGATGCCCGCCTGATTGTGCTCGGGAATAAGTACGCCCTGGAGACCGAAGGCGGCGGCGGAGCGGATAATCGCGCCGACATTGTGCGGGTCTTGCACCTCGCCGAGAATCGCGATCGCAGGGTTGTTTCGCGTATCAAGTGTTTTCAGGAACTCATCAAGTGACAAGAGGAGAGCAGACGGATCCATCGTAGCGATGACACCCTGATGCGCAGAATCCTTTCCCACGAGTTCTGTCCCTCGGCCGGGGGCGAGTGGGGCCGTGGGGACATTGTGCTTCGTTAAGAGGGCGCGGAGCTCAGCGTCGCGCAGGTCAGGGGCGAGGAAGACCTTGCGGATAATCTGGGGAGTATTCTGGAGTGCCTCAATAAGGGCATGCTTGCCGTATATAAAAATCTTGCCGCTGGTAGACGGTTTGTGTCGCGCGGGCTCGCGCCGCTTCTCGTAGGTATGGTGCCGCTTCGGTCGCATTAGGTAATATTATAGCACGAAATCAAGTATTGTGCGCGGTAAGGGACTCGAACCCCTGACCCTCTCAACGTCAATGAGATGCTCTACCAACTGAGCTAACCGCGCGCGATAGGACTATACCATATAGACGATAAAAAACCGCCCTCACGAGGAGGGCGGGGAGGAGAGTGCGCGAAGTGCTTGTGCTTGGTAGGCCTGGGCGGATTCAACGAACCTTCCATGTTGCATAACGAACGGATGAGTGACGATATACTCCACGCCGCGGCGGACATCTACATCAAGTATCGGCTTCACGAGCCAGTATCCGTTGGTATAGACGAAATCCTGTCCCTCCATACCCAAAAACACATACCTACCGCTCCGAAACATCAAGATTCCTCGCATGGGACCGAGACGCATATCCGATGCCACAATGTCTCCCTTGAAAATGACTGACGCTCGTTCGAAGTATCCGCCGATTCCTTCCGACACGATCCGAGAAGCGATGAGGCGATACGGGTCCTTCGTATTACCGGTGCGTTTCCGGTCTGGCCACGGACCATTCCCGACTTGTCGCGAAACGAGATCCGCATAGGCATGCCCGAGCTCGTGGTCCACAAGAGATCGAAGTACATAGTGCTTTTTGTTGGACCACAGATAGGTGGTCTCGATCGAGAACTGGTCGAGCGGAATGGGTTTTTCGATGGAGTCGGGGTCAAAGAGCACTCGTTGATGTTCGACGATGTACCGTGCGGGAAGATTCTTCCCAATAATCCCAACCGCCTCTTTTCGATTAAAACCGATTGAGAGACTTCGCGCACCACGCATGTCGATGCCGAAATGTTTCTCCAGGACAGTTCGGCGCATCTCCACAGCCAGTCGCATTTGTACAGCGCGATAGAGGAAGGTCATCTCACGCGTAAGTGAATCGAAGGAGAGGATGGGCACTGACAGGAGCACCACGAGTCCGAGAAATAACGAAAAAGAACGAATTCTCATGAGTATCATCTCCCATAAAAATACCTACGTCGATTCTGGCAGAGTGGATGTGGAAGTCAAGAAAACTATATTGATAACCCCACGGGGACCGCGAGTACGCTTATCGAAACTATGGTGAGCCCACGGGGAACCGTGAGTACACTTATCGAAGCTTACAGCTTCAGTACACCTTGCGGGTATTTTGCTTCAAGAAATCGCAAAATACACTCGCAAGGTCTTCGATTCCCGGCACAGTGTCTCCCAGACACTGCTTGGGGTCACAAAAACTGCTCACGCACTTTTTGTGACTCTATACTACCGCGCTCGAACCTATTTCGCCCAGCGCCCAATGCAATGATCTCTCGCGCCTCGCGGACTCGGCGCTCGCCCGCTCGCAGAGCCTCGCGGGCCCCGAGCCCTGTCCGCGCATTTCTCTTTTGCCTTCCGGCGGATTCGCGGGGGGG
>Ga0172379_10002074_pt1 | contig 36997 bp, 28 predicted proteins | sample GrowelOW334metaG_FD_119756 | JGI IMG/M metagenome (GOLD analysis project Ga0172379, IMG submission 119756) | Groundwater microbial communities from an aquifer near a municipal landfill in Southern Ontario, Canada - Groundwater well OW334 metaG | ecosystem: Environmental > Aquatic > Deep... | reverse complement strand
GCCCTCCTTGATGCCAGCGCCAAGTCGAAAGCGGAATTGCCATGACCATTAGCAGACAAAGAGCGATTGGCAACCACGGGCGCCAATCGCCTATAAGAGCGGCGCGATGCTCAAAACGAATTTCAGACAAGAGAAGTAAGTAGCCGCCAGACATTATTACCATGTTGGCTATTTGCCTCTGCCTTCCTGTCAGTTTCATCGCTACTTTGCTTACTCCAACAGCCCCCACTAACTAAGTAACTGTCTGGCAAAGACTTTTATTCCCGTCTTTGTGGCTGCCAATTTGATTGTCTGCTTCGTAGAATTTTTTTGAAGTTGATTCAGTTTGATTATTTGAAGGCTCCGCTATAGGACGTCTTTCCGGCAAAGTCTAAAAGACAATCACAAACACAAGGAGGCAACAATGACAGCTGAATTTGACCGCAGAGATTTTTTGAAATTAGCTGGCTTAGGCGGAGCGGTATTTCTTTCTGGTCTAGTGCAAGAGCCCGTGCTCAGTTTTCCCGGAATCAAAAATGAGGATTTCTTTTTTGTCCAGCTTTCCGATAGTCACTGGGGTTTTGACGGCGACAAAATAAATCCAGATGCTAAAGGAACTTTGATCAAGTCAGTGAAAGAAGTTAATAGACTCAAGGAGAAACCAGATTTCGTAATTTTTACAGGTGACCTCACTCAGACTACTGATGATGTTGCTGTGCGCAAGAGACGTATGAAAGAGTTTCAGCAAATCGTTGCTGAGCTCGATGCGAAAATTGTGCATTTTATGCCTGGCGAACACGATGCATCACTCGACAATGGTGAGACCTATAAAGATTATTTTGGTAAGACGCACTATTCGTTTGATCATAAAGGCGTACATTTTATTACGATTGACAATGTCTCTGACCCTACTGGTAGTATCGGAGAAGAACAGCTTCAATGGCTGAAGTCGGATCTTGCTAGGCATCATGCCAACAAACGAATAGTCGTTTTTGCTCATCGCCCGTTGTTCGATCTGTATCCTCAGTGGGACTGGGCAACTCGAGATGGCTCTAAGGCGATTGATCTGTTGATGCCTTATGCCAATGTTTCAGTTTTCTATGGTCACATTCATCAAGAGAACCACCACATGACTGGTCACATAGCTCATCACTCAGCTAATTCGCTAATGATGCCGATGCCGCTAGCGGGCTCGATGTCTAAGAGGCAACCCATTCCGTGGTCTCAGGCCGAGCCCTATAAGGGGTTGGGTTTTAGAAACGTCTTGGCGCGGGCTAATACTGGCCTGTATCAGCTCGCTGAATATCCAATCAATAGTGAGGCGAAGCTATGAACAAAAAACTGCGGTTAGCACTCTTACTGGTTCTCTTTAGTTTGGCGAGTCTAAAGTCGTCAGATGCCGTGAATGCGAAAATAGTAAAGATTAGTGCCAAGAAGTTTGAATATGCTCCGAGCGAGATCGTGGTGAAAAGAGGTGTGCCAACGATCCTTCAAATCACAAGTGAAGATCGTACACACGGATTCAATGTTCCCTCACTTTCTGTTAGGGTCGATATTGTACCTGGCAAGGTTGCAGAGGTACTAATTAGCCCCCCGAAATCAGGGGAGATAGATTTCTTTTGCGATGTCTTCTGCGGCAGCGGTCATGAAGCAATGAGCGGTAAAATAAGAGTAGTGGATTGATGGATGGATTTATTATTAGACTTAGAAGATAGCGTATGAATATTGAAGGCTTGTCTTCTGAGATTGATGTGTTTCGCTTCTTGTAAGTGGCAAATAGTATAATTGCGTGTGACAGATGGACTAGTAGAATGAAAATGCAGGTGAGTTTCGCTCTTCACTTTGACTAATTTCTATAGCCGTGGCTGGCTGCTCCAGCTCCGCTGCGCTTAGCAATCCTTGTGCTGAGGCCAGTTAAAATACCGTTGCACAATTTTTTTGCACCGACTATATTTATCAGATGAAATTTACACGTGAACGATTGTCTGCACTCGCTGCTAGTTTCTTTTTTACACTAACGACGTTCTTTGTGCCGGTGATGTCCGCCGATGTAGAGAATAAAGCATCAACGGGAATAACTGAAGCTGATTTAGCGGCAGTGAAAGGTGAAGTCGGCATTGCTGTTGTGGATTCGACCAGGCATAAACAATTCTTCCTGAATCAAGACCAAGCCTTTCCAATGCAGAGTGTCTGTAAATTTCCTCTTTCGATAGCCGTACTGCGACTCGCCGATCAAGGAAAGCTATCACTTCAAGACAAAGTAACAGTGCGCTTAAGTGATGTGGTGCCTTTCCATAGCCCTATCAAAGAAGAGATAAAGGGTGATAAGTCAGACTTCACGATCAGAGCGCTCATGACGGCAGCAGTTTGCAACAGTGACAATACTGCATGCGATGTTCTCATTGCGTGCGCTGGCGGCACATCGGCGGTGACAAATATACTCAAAGAAGCTGGCGTTAAGGGCATTCGCCTTGATCGTCCAGAAGGCAAATTGCAACCAGACAGTGTACAAATCGCCAAATTTCTTGTCGATCCCCGCGATACAGCCACTCCCGAGGCGATGATCGAGATGCTGCAGAATCTTTATAGCGGCAAGTTGTTATCAAAGAGCTCCACAGCAGTTATCTTGCAAGACTTGTTTAACTGCAAGACCGGCCCTGCCCGCATTACAGCAGGTTTGCCAGCCGGGTGGACTGTGGCGCATAAAACTGGAACAGGCAGAGATGTGGCCGGACAGAATACCGCTACCAATGATGTGGGGGTAGCCGTCGGACCTCATGGCGAGACTATTTACATTGCCATCTTCACCAAAGGCTCAAGAGCAAGAATTGAAGAGCGCGAAGCCTTCATGGCCAAAGTAACTGCGAAAGCTGTGGCTGGTGAACTTTAGGTGTAATTTCTGATTTACTAGGCTGATTTTTAAGGCAACTTGCGTAGCGATCCTATATACTCGGCCGCCTCTACAGACCAGAGCGGAGGGTCACATGAATTTTAAGCCAGACGGATACCATTCTCTAACTCCATACTTGATCATGCGCGATGCAGCCAAGGCTATCGAGTTTTACAAGAAAGTCTTTGGCGCGGAAGAGCACATGCGTATCGGCACTCCAGACGGCAAGGTTGGCCACGCTGAGATTAAGATTGGAGATTCAGTGGTAATGCTTGCTGATGAATGTAGCGAAGGCAAGAGCCCGCAGACCTTAGGTGGTAGCGCGGTTGGGTTAATGTTCTATTTGCCTGATGTTGACGCCACAGTTAAATTAGCTGTAGCCGAAGGCGCAACTTTGCAAAGGCCGGTTGAAGACCAATTTTACGGCGACCGCTCCGGCTCGATTGCTGACCCATTTGGCCATGTCTGGCATCTTGCCACGCACATCGAAGACGTTAGTCCTGAAGAAATGGAGAAGCGTCAAGCAGAGGTTGCTAAGAAGGCTGTAGGTTCAACTAAGTAACTTCACAATTACTGAGCAGTTGATCAAAAGCGTTAATGGGCACTAAGTATTATCCCGTTATCTTTTTCGAATCAATCTGAAACTTTTTTGCGCCCTTGCCGTACTGATTTTATTAGCGGCAGGTGCGGATTAAGGTGAAAGAATATGTTCGAAGATGCTCAGGCTTTGCTGGTGCCCTCTCTTATTGTCTTTTTGGCTTGTATTCTGCTTGAATGGATTGTCTCTCGGGCCAAGGGTATAAGCCTTTACGATGGTAAAGACGTGCTCTGCAACCTGGGTATTTTTATCGTTGGCAGGCTTAGTCAACCACTTTTTGTTGGCTACACTTTTTATTGCTTGAAATGCCTTGAAACAGTTCGCCTCTATGAGTTGCCGAACACACTGGCTACGACCATTTTGGCTGTTGTGCTAACTGATCTTTCTTACTATTGGGAGCATCGATTTAGCCACACTACTAGATTTCTCTGGTTCTTCCACGAAGTGCACCACTCTAGTCGCAGCTACAACCTCACCACGAGTTTTCGCCTGCATTGGTTTGGTAGGCTAGTTGCACCGCTGATTTTTGCACCCCTAATTTTTCTCGGTTTTTCTGCCAATCAAGTGGTGCTTTTCCTCTTTGCTAATTTGATCTATCAATTTTTCTTGCATACTAAATTGGTGGGCAAGCTAGGTTGGCTAGAAGGAATAGTCAATACGCCATCGGCTCACCGTGTGCATCACGCTCGCAACAAGATTTACATCGACAAGAATTTTGGTGGCATCTTGATGATTTGGGATCGCCTTTTCGGCACCTATCAAGCCGAGACTGAGGAACCGGAATTTGGAGTACTCGGAAAATTCCGCAGCTACAATCCGCTTACTGTTCAGTTTCATAAGGTGCCTGGTTACAAGGTTCTAGCCAATCAGGCGCAGAAGTTAGCAACCTTTTGTAAGGGCAGCTAAACAATTGTCGTTGTATGCCTCAGCTATTGCAGATTCGGCTGTTAAAGACCCTTTACGCTGATGGCCTAGAGTAGCAATACTCCAAGGTGGGCTCGGAAATATGAACAACTTTGATAACTTTAAACGCAGCGCTTTCTCGTGGGCAAGAAAAGTCTTTTTACCTTCTCGGACAGTTCTGGACTTTGCCCTTCTTCCCTGGAAAGTACTTGCGTTCGGCGCAGCATTGCTCTTACTGACAGTAGTGACTGCCGCATTATTTCGCTCTGGGTGCGATAGTTTAAGAGTGCGACAGTCTTACCCCACGCCGCCGACAACAGTTAAGTTAAACCGCAATGTCACGTATGTGCGCCGCGATTGGCAAAACCTCACTATGGATGTTGCCTCTCCAAAACAAGGCAGCGGCCCTTACCCTGCGGTTGTTTGCATACATGGTGGCGGTTGGAAGTCAGGTGACAAGAAGGAGATGCTGCCTTGTTTATATGCATTGGCGCAACAGGGTTGTGTTGCGGTCTCAATCGATTATCGCTTAGCACCAAACCATCATTTTCTCGATCAAGTTGATGACTGCAAGGCAGCGGTGCGTTACCTGCGCACTCATGCTCAAGAGCTGAACATCGATCCACGACACATTGGGGCTGTTGGCAGCTCCGCTGGGGGGCATCTCGCTTTGCTGCTTGGCACTACTGATACCAAAGAGCTACCAATATCAGGAGAAGACATTGGCGTCTCGAGCGCTGTCGAGGTTGTGGTAAGCCTGGCCGGACCAACTGATTTGACAAAGGAGATGCCACCAGATTCGGAGCGAACTCTGGAGAAGTTCATTGGTAAAACTCGGCTGCAGCATCCTGAGCTATTCGAAATGGCAAGTCCTGTGCACTACCTAAGTGCTGATGATGCGCCTACTTTGATAATTCACGGTACTCGCGATCAGATGGTTCCCTATGAACAGGCCACTGAATTTTTGGATGCAAGCAAGAAAATTGGTGTGGAATGTCAGCTATTAGCCATTAAGAACGGCAGGCATGGCGGTGGCGGAAATGTAGACGACTGGAACAGCAGCATGGTTGAGATGGAAAAGTTCTTACTAAGTCATTTGAAGTTGCTGCCTGCAAGTACCCTTGGTTTGTAGTGCAAATGAGCGTATCATTGTCATTATGCGTCTTTTGAGATTGCATAATGCAGGAAAACAATGAAATACCGTAAGAGTGGCCGATCTAAAATCAAGTATGAGCATGGAATGATCGATGGTCTTAGAGATTTACTTGAGAGCATCGAACATATCGAGGAGATTGTTTCGATTATTCCCGGAGTAATTAAACCAGTTCGTGGCTCAGGATCAGGCATTCGACTTGAGGTTAAGTATCCGACTCAGACTGGTATCAAGCTGCTTGCTAAGTCATCGACTTCAGTGCAGGAAGTCTTTATGGTCACCAAGGATGCTGATGCTTTGATTGAGAAGTTGAAGGCATTACCTTAGAGGCGATGATTGCAACAGAGTCGATAATTTCAACTCAATCGATTATTGCACCACCTTACCCTTTTTACTACTCTATGAAGTAGCTGCGAAGAAAAAACCGAACTTACAGGCTGCCACCATCGAGGTGAACAGCTCTGTAAGTTCGGTTAAAACTCAGCCAAGTACAAGCCAGAATATTGGCTTGTGCTCAGGCAAGTGACTAAGAACTGAACTAATTGAGTTCGCTAAACTCGCTCAAAACTCTCAACAGCTCTGCCACTGACCATGCCTGCGAAACGCAGCCACGAGGTGTATGTGGGGCATTGCCATCGAAGATTTCACTGATAGAACCAACGCAGCCTTCAGAGCCCATGTGGGCAATGATCGGCTGCAGGTGGTTGCGAATGAAGGCCATACTAGCGCCACTGGCATTAATACTGCCATTGGCATCAGTTGCCGTTGAAGAACTATGCGCATAAACCCGGGCGTTCACCCAAGGTCCGAGCAGCCAAGGCCAGACTGTGCCCTGATGATAAGTGATGTCGCGGTGATACTGGTCGGCTTGCGCCAGGCCTGTGCCGTACACACCCTGGTACTCAGGATGGTCTGGTGAAAGGGTGCGCAGGCCCATAGGAGTCAGCAGTTTGCTTTCCACCACTGCCACCATTCTCCGAGCGCGCTCTTGCGAGAGTATCGGATAGCTCAGGCTGGCGGCCATGAGTTGATTGGGGCGAATGGCTGTATCGCAGGTGCCATCGTGACGAATGACGTCGACGAGGTAGCCTTCTTTTTTCAGCCAGAACTTTTCAAAACCAACAAGGCACTGAGCTGCCAGCGCTGAATAGTCATCAACAGTTGGCGGCAGGGCCGTGGCTCCGAGCTGTACTGTAACTTCGTTGCGCAAGAACTGCAGCGTGAGCAAGAAGTTGTACCAAAGTGCATTGATTTCAACAGCCTTGCCCGAGCGAGGAGTGACAACGTAATTGCCAACCTTGGCGTCCATCCACGTGAGCTGAACACTGGCGTCGCCACCGGTGATGAGGCCGTCGCTGTCGAGCCTCAGGCCATGCCTCGTGCCCTTCTTGTGCCAGTCTACAACTTCTTGCAAGAGTGGTAGTTGAGCTTTGACGAAGTCAATGTCGGCGGTGGTTTTGTAATAACCATGCAGTGCCCAAGCCCACCACAAAGTTGCATCAGAGGTGTTGTACTCCGGTTCTTGACCGCCATCCGGAAAATAGTTGGGAAGCATGCCTTCGCTCAGATAGCGACCGAATGTTGCAAGTATGCTGCGGGCTTCAGTCGTGCGGCCTGTGGCGAGACAGAGACCAAAGAGACTGATCATCGAATCTCGACCCCAGTCTGAAAACCAGTGGTAGCCTGCGATGATTGTGCTTCCGCTTGTTGACTGTCGCTGGGCGATGAACTGATCTGCTGCCAGCGCTAGTTTCTGCACGGCTATTGAACTGTTGCTCTTCAGCAGTGATCGCTTCTCTGATGCGCACAGACGCACAAGAGTTTCGAGCAGTTTTTCTTGGTTGTTGTTAGGCTCGAAGCCAGCAGTGAGTGTCATTGATTCACCGGCAGCCAGAGTAGCTTTCACCTTGCCAGAGCGGAAGCAATCTTCTCGGTCACCGAGGCCACGTTCGAATTCTCTAGGCCATTTGTAGTTCCAGTACCACTCTGGTTGCGCTGTGTAAGCACCGTGATCGAGTTCGAGCCAGAGAGGTTGTGCTCCAGGGAAAGCTTCGATTTTCACTTGTTTGTCGCTGACGATGCTTTGCGAGAACTGCCAGTTATTTGAACCGGTTGTTTCGCTGTGAAAGTCGCGATAGCCAAGCAAAACCGAAAGCTCTAGGCTGGCCGTTTTGGCACCGTCGTCGGGCAGCCAGGTATAGCCAACGTGCACGCGCTGTTGGCCTTTCAGCATCAGCACCTGTTTGATCAGTCGACCTTCTGGCAGTCGATATGACCAGGTTGGTACGGGTAATTCGCTGAATGCTTCAAGGTGTACATAACCTTGTGGATGAGCATGACCAGACTGCCAGTAGTTGGTGGCGAGAAGATACGGGTTTGGCTGGCCCTCTACTGTGAGTGTTTCGTCGAGCCTTGAGAAGAGCATAGTGCGCTTCACCGGAGGCTGCAGAGAGGCAACTAGGAGGCCGTGGTAGCGTCTGGTATTGGCACCCGAGAGAGCAGCGCCAGCGTAAGTTCCTAGGCCGTTGGTGATCAGCCATTCTCTGCTGTCGTCTTGGCCTAAGTTGTTGAGATCGCTGACCTGTATGGGCAGCATTGTGTCGTTGGCTTGATTTCTCAGCCATTGAGTGAGGTCAAATGTCATGGAGTCTCCCATTACAAGTTAGTCTGACAAATTCTGCGCTCGCGCAGGTAATTTGTTTCAAGTTAGTGGTTTAGAAATCTTGAAGCGGTATTAAATAGTGTTTTAAAAGAAAGGCAGGGTAAACCCATTGCTATCACAAGCAATTAGCCAAAACCAACAGATTTTGCTGCTTACTGTTTGACATGGGTTTTGTTTAACAGCTTGAGAAGCGTTGTCAGGCGATCTGGCTAGCGCAGCTATGCCAAATGGTGTCTAGACAAAAAACTGTCTAGGCTTTGTGTCTTGACAAATAATGATATGGTTGTGAAGTGCCGCGCTTGCGAGTTACTGGTAGGAGAAGCTGTCATGAGCAAGTGGGGCGATTGGCGATTGTGGTGCCGAATCCGAAAAAAATATCCGGTAAAAACAAAGCATGACAAACAGTGGCTGACCGGCAGCAAGATGGATACTAGTTCGACTCATGCAAAACTACTGGCGCAAGGCCCAGTACGTGTCAATTTTTCTTCTGCTGGGTTGCAAATACTGCCCGTTATAAATTGGCCATCGTTCAGTTCTTCTGGCGACGCGCAGGAAGGCTTCGTTGTTGTGCCTTTTTATTTGGTGGTGGCAATTAGAAACTTGGCTATTTTTATGTTTCTTCGACCCATAGAGGTGCCCTGGTCCGAACTAAAGCCAGTGGCTGAAGATAAGGACCTGGTCATTTTGGAATTTGACGCAGAGCGATATAGACTTGAGTTATCTTCTCAAGTCTCCAAACAAATGCAGCACTACAGCGCAAGGCAAAGCTAAGTGAGGTTCACACTTGCTAAACAGTTTGCTTGCCTAGAAGCTAGATACAATGCGTTCTATGCAGTCGCTACAGCTAATTGAGCTGTTTGCGCTTTATGTAACAGTTGCAAATTTATGCCGTGCGTTTTTTCATCATTTTGTAGGCTTCATAGACAGCACCTAGACCTACAAGTGCATAAACAACTCTTGTTGCAGTGCCATCACCTAGAACAGTGGTTACGAAGTTATAGTTGAAAGCGCCGACTAGTCCCCAGTTTATGCCGCCAATGAGCAGCAACAGAAAAAGAATAAACTCCAAATTTTTCATAGTATTTTCACCTGGCAGTCACATCTTAAAAACCTGCAGACACTTTCTGCAAATTGATATGAATGCTTACTCACCATTCTAGTACTTGGGACGGTAGGAAGTCAAGAGGAAGAGAGCTTCGTATCTAGCCTGGGCGCACACTTTAGGTAAACGTCTAATTTTGCAACCGTTGGAGAATGGCTCTGTTGGCCGTTTGTGGTCAGCCCCGTGCTGCTTTTGCTTCTGTCACTCGAAAGTGTGACAGGCAGAGCTTCGGGAACATTATTGTCTATGCTCGGTCGGGGCTATACTATTACGGACTGCATGAACGATAAGCGACAATAAGCAAAGAATCAAATGACTCCAGGTAACAAGAATTCTCCCAAACAAGCACCAACCACAGTGGTTGTTCCTAAGGTGGTTACACAGCGAAAAGACGGATTCGTACTCGTTCGCGGTGCGCGGGAGCACAACTTGAAAGATATCGACGTGGACATTCCCCGCGATTCACTTGTTGTTTTCACCGGTGTATCTGGTTCTGGCAAATCATCACTGGCATTTGGCACCCTCTACGCCGAGGCCCAGAGACGTTATCTTGAGTCAGTGTCGCCGTATGCTCGTCGTCTTTTTCACCAGATGAGTGTTCCGGAGGTAGACGAAATTGAAGGTCTGCCACCAGCGGTAGCACTACAGCAGCAGCGAGGCGCCCCTACTACTAGGTCGTCAGTGGGCAGTGTCACTACTCTCTCAAACTTACTGCGAATGCTTTATTCGCGTGCTGGTGCGTATCCAGCTAACCAACCTCATTTAGACGCAGAGGCATTTTCTACCAATACACCTTCTGGTGCTTGCCCTGAGTGTCATGGTTTAGGACGCATCTATGAAGTAACTGAAAAGTCGATGGTGCCCGATGATACGCTAACTATTCGCCAGAAGTGTATAGCTGCATGGCCACCGGCTTGGCACGGTCAGAATTTAAAAGACATGCTCGTCACTCTCGGTTATGACATCGATAAACCGTGGCGCGAAATGTCCAAGAAAGACCGTGACTGGATTCTTTTCACCGACGATCAGCCAGTTGTGCCTGTCTATGCTAATTTCGAATCGCACGAAGTGAAGGCGGCGATGAAGCGCAAAGAGCCGCCAAGTTATAACGGTAATTTTTCTAGCGCTAAGCGTCATGTGCTCTATAACTTTGCGAACACTCAAAGTGCTGCCATGAAAAAGCGCGTGTCGAAATACATGGTCAGCGCAGAATGCCGCCTCTGTAAGGGCAAAAGGCTACGTCTAGAGTCGCTCTCGGTAAAGTTTGCTGGCTTAGATATTGCCGATATTACTAATTATCCAATTATCAAACTCTCTGAAATTTTGCGTCCATATGCTGATGGGTCAGCACCAGCGCTAGTAAAATTAGAGAAAGACCATCCCGAAAAAGCAATCGTGGCCCAGCGCATTGCCTTCGACCTCAATGCTCGAATATCAGTTTTGCTCGATTTGGGTCTCGGCTATTTGGCTCTCGATCGCGGCACTCCAACTCTTTCACCTGGTGAGTTGCAGCGCTTGCGTTTAGCCACCCAGGTGCGCTCCAACTTGTTTGGTGTGGTCTATGTGCTTGATGAACCGTCTGCCGGGCTGCATCCTGCCGACACTGAAGCATTACTTTCAGCCTTAGAACAGCTAAAAAGTTCTGGCAATTCGCTCTTTGTAGTCGAGCACGATCTTGATGTAATCAAGCATGCTGACTGGATTGTTGATGTTGGACCAGCTGCCGGAGAACAGGGCGGCTATGTGCTTTACAGCGGGCCATCAGCTGGTTTAGCCAATGTAGAAGAGTCGCAGACCAGGCGCTATTTGTTTGCTGAAGAGAAGCCGCCCAAGCGTCAACTGCGCACACCTTCCGGATGGCTCAAGCTGGCTAGCATCACTCGCAATAATCTCAACAAGCTCGATGTAGCTTTTCCCCTTGGTGCATTCACAACCATCACAGGTGTATCGGGATCAGGGAAGTCTAGCCTTGTCAGTCAAGCTCTAGTCGAATTGGTGGCAGAAGCGCTTGGTCAGCAGATTGTTATGGCAGAGGAAGAAGGCGAGGAGCTGGAGAAAGCTGAGATTGCCAAAACTAGCGGTCAAATCGCGTCAGGAATGGAAGGGGTTAAGCGCCTTGTAGTGGTAGATCAAAAAGCAATTGGGCGCACTCCCCGCTCAAACTTAGCTACATATACTGGTTTGTTCGATCATATTCGCAAGTTGTTTGCTAATACGAAAATGGCTCGAGCTAGGCATTATGACGCTGGTCGTTTTTCTTTTAATGTCGCCAAAGGCCGTTGCGAAAATTGCGAAGGTGAAGGCTTCGTCATGGTTGAATTGCTTTTCCTTCCTAGTGTTTATGCGCCCTGTCCTACCTGCCATGGGGCCCGCTATAACGCCAAGACTCTCGACATCAAATATCGCGATAAAAATATTGCAGACGTGCTTGCTATGACTGTCGATCAAGCTTGGGAGTTCTTTGAAGATGAGCCTCAGGTGCGCCGATCGTTTCACGTCTTGCGCGAAGTCGGATTAGGCTATTTGCGTCTTGGTCAACCAGCTACCGAGCTTTCTGGTGGAGAGGCGCAGCGCATCAAGCTTGCTACTGAGCTACAGCGCGTTCACCGTGGCGACACACTCTATGTGCTAGATGAACCAACCACGGGCCTCCACCCTTCGGACGTAGAAAAACTGATGACTCAGCTTGATGGTCTAGTGCAGTCGGGCAACACGGTAATTGTGGTAGAGCATGAGATGCGTGTGGTGGCTGGTAGTGATTGGGTAATTGATATTGGCCCCGGTGCCGGTGATCAAGGCGGGCAGATTGTCGCTGCCGGAAGTCCGCAGCAATTGGCTGAAGCAAAGAATAGCCGCACGGCCCCGTATCTAAAAAGGTTTTTGAGCTGACGTCGTCGTTAACGTCACGTAAACAATTGGCCCCTATAGTTCAGCCATTGGTAAGCAACGGCTAATTAGCGGCTGACCATTACTTGCATTTACTAGGAGCCTTAAGCCATGGTAGAACTTCACCGCTCACACGAGTCTAGCGCTAAGCATATTGTTGGTGATATGCATGGACAGTTGATCAAGGATTGGCAGTTTTCTGAAGGGCACAGCAAGAAACCGAGTGATTCTGACGGCGCCCCAGGTAAGAAGAAAAATTCCGATAAAGATAGTTCTGCGAAACTAGAGAACAAAGGGCATTTACCGAAACTTGAATTAACTTCCTCAACTGATGGCCCTGCTGCTGCTGGCGCTGAAGCTAGTATGGAAGCCACTCTTGTTAGAGCTAAGCAAACAGCACCCCTAGAAGATGGAGCGTTTGCGAAGAAAAGCCTTGCTATTTTTGATCGTCTTGATGCTGACAAAAATGGATTTATAAGTGATAAAGAAGCAGTTGCTGCAATGCAAGATGGAAGCTACGTTGATGATGAAGCCCAGACCGTTGCCGGATTATTCAAAGCACGTCAACCTTTGAGTCGACTTCATTCTGATTCGTCATTTGTTGACTACGCGTCGACTACAGTGACCTCTTTCGATAGGTTTGGGCCGGGTGTTTCTAGACAAGATCTCGAAGCTTATGGCGCCATGCAAGAGTCTCAAAGGGCAAAACTCGACGGAGCATACAGGGCCAAGAACTATTTGAACACCGATGGTCTCAAGAAAGTTGACCTCAATGCAGACGGACAGGTTAGTAAAGAAGAACTTTCAAAGCAGTTCGCCAGTGTAATTGACGAGCAAGAGAAGAAAGCTATTCGCTATTTGGTTGATAATTACGATACCATTCGTGGTGCCAACACTTATTTGGGTTCTGCAACTATTTCAACAGCAGACATAACTCTTTACTCAAAGAATTTAGAAGAGACCACGCAGTCTAAGGCCGTGAGAGAGGTGTCTAATGGAGTCTATTTCACCTCTCAAAGTCAAAAGCCAGGCGTCAATTACAGTCTGTTTGCCGACGTCGACCCTTTGAAGAGTATCAGCCCTGAAGCGATTCAGCAAAGAAGCATCGGTGATTGCTACTTCGAGGCCTCACTGGCTTCACTGGCAAAAGAGCGCCCCCAAGATATTGCAAAAATGATCAAAGACAACAGTGATGGCACTTACACTGTCACTTTCCCAGGCGCACCGAGTGAGCTGATAGTTGTGAAGGCTCCCACGGAGGCTGAGCTAGGTGTCTACAATGCCGCCAGTGAATATGGCACTTGGGCCAATGTTATTGAGAAAGCATTCGGTCAGTATCGTCAGACTCATGGTTTGCAAAGCTGGAGTGATTGGGCCTTTGGCAAAAGAGAGCAGACACCCACTGATGGGGCTGACGGCGGCGGGCCAATGGTGGAAGCCATGAACCTTTTGAGCGAGCGTTCCAGTTCCTCTAAATGGAGCAGCTGGCGCACTGAGGACACGATTGCAAACGAAATTAAAACAGCTTTGAGCGAGTCACGTATGGTCACTGCTGGCACACCAGGCAAGTCTGATAAGGAGCGCCTTGCCAACGGTTATCCGGCTAATCATGCTTATTCTGTGGTCGGTTACCGAGAAGACGCGCAGGGCAAGCGTTTTATTACTGTGCGAAACCCGTGGGGCGGCAGCGATAAGGACGGCACATCTGAAGTAAGCATCGAAGAGTTTAGGCAAACTTTCGATCACTACTCTGTTGAAGAAAAGTAGAGTTTGTACTTAGTTAGGTACTTACTTAGTGGTTTGCTTTCTTACTGGTTCAGTGCTTGGCGCGCTTTCGGCGGGTGAATCATGCAGGTAGCGCGATGGGCCATCGGGCACAGTCAAAATTGATTCTTTCAGAAGTAAGAACATGGTTGGTTGAATTTTCAACTCACCGCTGTATGGATGGCTATAGGCGGATAACATCCAGATATTCAGTGCCATCGCTGTTGCCACAAGAGTCGTCATTGTGCCTTGAATTCGGGGAAACTCAGAGGCGAAAATATAGCTCAAGAAGATTGTAATAGAGGCTCCGAGGCCAACGATAATCCATAGAGCGGGTTGCATAGAGGTCTGCGCTAATAGAATGCGAGCCCGTCTATGTTCACCCAAATTTTGCATAGAGCCGATCAGGCCTTGTTGTAGGTTACTTTGTCTGTCATTCTCTGGAACGGTTGATATCACTGCTTCCCAGAGCTTTTGATAGGTTTGCCAACCGTGATTGATTTTTTCGCGGCGTTCCATCTTCGGCCATTCACTATCAATGACATCGTCAACATATTCGCGGCAGAACTGCCTAATTCTCGGTCTGTCGATATCTGAAAGCCCTCGAGCCACTCTAAAAATGCTGGCGACATTACTGGCTTCTTGTTCGTCGTGCATACGTGCATCGTTGTACTTATCCATGGCTGAGGCCACCATGAAGCCGAGTAGAACAGCAAACAGCGTGCCGACCACGCCCATCATCGCTTCACCAGCGCTATGGTGCTTCTCGAGGTCTTCTTGCTTGATAAAGTGATTAACTACCCACTGGCCTGCCAGCGCCAGTGAAACAAAGATAGCTATGAGTAGTAAGGCGTGTCCTAATGTATACATGACAGCAGAGGATACCAAATATGAGCTTGTCTGACTACTTTGCTCTGTCGTCTTTTGGATTTACTTACCGCGAATTGTTACGGTTTTTTCTGTTCTGACTGGGACCAACTTACCGTTGTTGAGCTTGGACACGCCGTAGGGCTCGCCGCAGTCTAGGCAGTTGTCTTCACTATGATTCATTGGCACTAGACTCTAGTTCAATTAAGTGGAGTCCTTCTTCGGTAAGCTGTCCCTCTTTAACTAGTTGTCTTAGACAGTCCTTTTCAAGGTCAGCCACTCTATTTTTTAGTGCCTCTTCTTCAACAGCTGTAATAGAAAGGTCCTCAAGGTGAAGGTCGTCAATTCTCTTGATTAGTGCATCTCGTTCGTTTTCTAGTTGACTATTTAGTCCCTCAAATGACGCTGCTGAAACTGCTCCAGTAGTAAACTGATCCTTCAGGAAAGTTACTGCTCGCTTCTTTGTAATTAATTGTGCTTTTAATCGTTTGTATTGCTCGCGCCTAGGGTCCTTCAAATTCATTTTTAATAGTTTGACTAGTGGCTGGATGGTAAGCCCTGGAACAAGAAGGGTAAACAGCACAACGCCAAATGTAGTGATGGTGATCATTTCACGGTATGCGAATTTCTCTGGCAAGCTTAGGGCTAAGGCCATGCACACCGAGCCCCTGAGTGCGCCCCAAAAGAGCATATGTCTCCACTTCCAAGGAATTTTGTGGCTCTTGCTGCCAATGAACGGGCACAGACCGTAAACCACCACAAGACGAGCAATCAAAATCAAAAATATGCCAACTCCTATCTGCACGCCGTATTTGACAAGCAAATCAAATTTGATTTGCAAACCGATCAGAAGGAAAATTAGTGAATTTACGAGAAAGGCGGTGTATTCCCAAAAAGAGTTTACTGCCATTCTTGTGCCCGCTGACATACCAGTGCGACTACCGTAGTTGCCGATTATTACACCGGCCGCCACCACACTTAGTACTGCAGATACTTGTAGGTGTTCTGCGATTAAGTACGAACCATAAGCGAGAATTGTTGTAAGAGTGATTTCGAGCAAATGGTCATCGAATAATCTCGTTACTCGCGAAGCGGCATATCCAAGAAGTGCCCCGGTGGCGCAGCCACCGAGTACGACAACCAAGAAACTCCCTGCTGTCGCTGCGACTGAAAAGGACGTGCCGGTAAGGACAATTGCTAGAACTAGCTTGAACAGTACGACCGCTGTGCCGTCATTGAATAGACTTTCGCCTTCTAAAAGCATAGTTAATCCGCTATCCATGCCGAGTTTTCTGAATAACGCCAAAACTGAAATAGGGTCTGTAGCAGCTATCATTGCGCCAAATAGAAAAGCGGGTCCCAAGGCTACATTTGCTAAGTAATGCATCCCGAACGCTACAATTAGAGTGTTAATTACAACCCCAACGGTTGCCAATACCGTGATTGGCATCCAGCTTTTTCTCAATTCGGAAAGCTGGATATTCCAGGACGCTTCGAATAGAACTGCTGGTAAGAAAATCAATAGAATTAAATCGGGTGTTAATTCGACTGGCGGCAGGAGATGGCACAGTCCGATTATCAACCCAACGATAACTAGCGCTATTGAATACGGTAGCTTAATCCATTTTACAGACATGGCTACGGTAGCTGTGACCATGAGCAGAACTACAAAAATATCAATATGGATGGCTTCATGCATTGTTTATTACAGTTTCCATTTTTGTCGTTGTTAGACGGTGGTTTCAATGAACCGTAAAAAGTAGATAATTGGCCATTATGTAAACTACCAAGATGGCAAAGGCATCTCCGGCCAAGAACAACAGTTTTTTCTCAGAGCGATAGGTTAGGCCGATTACAACTATTGCCATTGATACCACTGCTGTCAGTGCTGTTAAGACATTTATCTCAGACACTGAGCGCAATAGAGGTGCTTTAAGGTAACAGAAATCAATGGCCGCAAGAATAGCGATATTGAAAAGATTGCTGCCCAAGAGATTAGCCACAGCCATATCGAAAGCACCAATGCGAGCTGCTGCAACTGAAACGGTAATTTCTGGCAGCGAAGTTGTTATGGCAATAAATGAAGAGCCAATGAAACTTTCGCCCCAACCAGTTGTTTTTGCAATTTTTTCACCGATCTCTGGTAGATAGCAGGCAGCTGCAACAATCATCAAAGAGTAGAGCGTAAAGAAAAGAACTGATTTGCGCAGAGTTGATCCAGGTTGTTCAGCCTCAGCTATTTCACCAGCAAATTCTTTCACCCGTGATTTTTCGTAAGAGTATATTAGCTTCATAGCAAGAAGATAAACAGCGATAAAGACCAGGCTCAGTGGGTCGATTGAGTTGAGTGAACTGAGGATTGGCAGATGCTTACCAAAAAGAATATCAATTGCTGCAAGACTCACTAGAATGATGCCAAAGCCTGCAGATAGCATGTGCCCTTGATGCACCATATGTGATACTGGTTTTCCTTTCGATAGTAGATCAAGACCTGCTATTACCAGCATATTGAACATACAACTGCCGAGGGTTCCGGACACCGCCATGTCTGGCAGATCGTTAAGTGTAACTGCAGAAATTCCAGTTATAAGCTCAGGTAACGAGGTTATGGTTGCTAGCAGCACTAGGCCTACCCAGTTGCGACCAAGGCCTGTTTTGTCGGCTATGACATCTCCGTGTAACGTCAGTTTGGTACCGGCAAACATAATTACGCCAGCGCACAGAGCAAACTCTATCCAGATGGTTAACATTAGCAGTACACCGTGCTTTCAAGAAATGACAATAAAAAAGGTGCCGCTATCATGTGCGGCACCTTGAGAATATCAGAATCACCAATACTAGTGGTCTTTCTTTCCGCTCTTCTTGGAAGTACTTTTCTTAGTTTCTTTCGTCTCTTCGGTCTTTACTTCTGTTGTTGCTTCAGCGTCAGTTGCTGCGCTGGCATCGCCTTCTGAGCTAGCGGCAGTATCGGCACCGGTGGTTGTAGTGCTCTCAGTTGTTGTCGAGGTGGTTGTGCTTGTCGAGGCGGCATCTTGCTGGGAACAACCTGTGGCAGTAAAAGCAACCACAATGAGAGCAGCCAGTAAGCTTGTTGAATGACGCATTTTATCTCCTAATCGATAGGTTATTTATTTTCATTGAATACTAATTGGCGATCCTCGATTGCCGAGGTCTGGGCAGAAGATAAAAAGAAGGAGACGAAGCCGAATATTTATCAGTGAGAATCACCAAATGGCAATGCTAAAGAAAAGTTCTTGCGAAAAGCTTGCGTTGCTGACTGCCAATGGCAAGCCTAATATTTCGTTCAAAAGAATAGTCATTTCACCAATTAGTCAGCGCAGGTCACAAGATCATTTCCGCTCTTGTGAACCAGCGATCCAGGCAGAAATATATGAGGGTTGAGCTAAGGACCTTACCTCGAATCTCTATTTTGACGGGTCAATCTTCTCTGGTGTGCTGCTCGACGGTGCAGGTGGTTGAATAGTAGGCAAACTTACTTTTTGAATGTTGTCGCTCTCGGTTGGTATTGATAGAGTTTCTATTACAGGGTTGTAGGCTGGATCGTTCTGCTGCAAGTCCCTTTTTTGTTCTACAGTTAATGGTGTGAATACCCTTTGCTCTCCAGTCGTCGAAACCTCCACAGCTGTTACTTCAGTGGCTGGGATGATTCGCAGTTTGAATTGCAGCGCGCCACCAATTTCTTTGGTTAGAAGGTCTTGTACTAGTTTCACTTGATTGGAAGTGATTGTTTCACCAGAACCTATAATCGTAGCCTGAACACTCATTGGTGCTTTGAATCGTAGGACCTTTACCTCACGAAGTTGAACCTCGCGAAATGTCACAGTTTTTTCTTTTAGGACTCTTCTAATTTTTGCGCTTATTTGATTCTCTAAAATAAGCTCTCTCATGCTGAAAGCTAGTGGAACGGCTAGCAGAACAATACAGCCGGCTGAAATTGACAGTCCTCGTTTGGCCAGATGTAGGGGGCTAAAGCCCTTAATTAAGAAGACTAGGGCGCCTGCGATTGTTATGCCAACCAAGTTCGTGGCGTATAAAAGTGCTGCACCTGATGACACTTCCGTATGACCAAATGCTAGGCCAATACCTACAACGCTCAACGGGGGGACTAGAGCCACGGCAATTGCCACTCCAGCAAGGGTGTCAGCAAGTTTTTCATTGGTTTGGCAATAAGCTCCGACTGCTCCAGCCGCTAATGCCACTCCCAGATCCAGCAAAGTGGGATGAGTTCTTCCAAGGATTTCTGGCGTTAGTTCCAGTGCACGAAGAGAAAGGGCCATGCCGGTTGAGATTACTATCCCTAAAAGGGTGCCCATGCCAAGAGTGAATAGAGTTTTGAATATCTTGTCTGTATCGGCTGTAATGGTTGCCAGGGATAGGCAGACTAGAGGTCGCATTAGAGGGGCAATAATCATCGCTCCAATAATTACCGCTGGACTGTTTTGAAACAGTCCGAAGGTGGCAATGACTGTGGAGCCAGCCAGCATGAAGACGAAATTGCTGGTTAGCTTGCCATTTTCTTCTAATCGTCTTTGAAGATCTTTTAGGGTGCTTTCGTCAACGTGCTTAAGTAAGTGTTTTGGCAATATACTTCTGTTCGCTCTCTATGGAATCCGTCCTCGGAGTGTCTCTTTAATCATAGTTGAATAACGCTGAGTTAGTTAGGTAGGCAAACTAGGCGTTTCATTGTTGAAGAAGGTGAGACCCATGTGGCCAGCCTCTTTAGAGTGTTCCACCGATCGATTGTTCAAGATTGGTATAAGCTATTTGGTAAGCATAGACTGCGTCTAGGTATTCGTGTCTAACCTGCACATTGGCCTGCTGAGCAACCAGAGCAGAGTTGATATCTATCTGTCCCACCTGATAACTCCGCTGGGTCAATCGCGCTATTTCGTTAGCTTGTTTGAGGGCTTTTTCATGATATGCGTGTATCTTTTGGCGTTGCATAGCCACCGCCCTATAAGCTTCAACGACTTGTGCTTCTACCAAATTTTTCTGGGTTTGCAGTTCAGCCTTAAATTGTCGATTGGTTGCTCGGTATTTGCTGATATCGCCTTGTTGAAAGTTGAATATCGGCAGTTCTTGAAACACTTGGAAGAAGAACCCATGGAAATTTGTTTTTGGCGCTCCTGGAGCACCAATAGAGTCGCCTGCCACGGGTTTTGGTGCGGGACCATTTACCACTGAGCTTCCCACGCCGATGGTCGGGTTTGGAAGTACATTGCCTAATGCGACCTTAAGATTGGCACCATTTGTTGCAATAGACTGGGTTGCTATTTTAATTTCTAACCGATTGTTCATTGCTTGATTAATAAGTACAGGCAGTTCCGGCAAAGGGTTGTCTAAATTTGGTAAGTAGTCGGCATTAGAGATTTTGAGATGAAAGGGCGGGAGACGAGGGACTTCGTAAACAGAGTCGTAAGAGCGTCCTAAAAGGACACTAAGCACCTGCTTAGTTTGCCTGACCTGTTCTTGCATTTGCTCTCTATTGATCGACGCTTGCGTATGAGCTAGTTCTGCTCTGTAAACGTCGATTTGTGCAACCTCACCGGCGATAAAACGTTTTTCTGCAGCGCTCTGTAGGTGTTGATAGAGTGCTGCTAACTCGCTTAGCATTGCATGGCGTTCTTGAGAGAGAATTACCTCTGTGTAAGCGCGGCGAATATCGCCGCGCAGTGCCCACAGACCTTTGGCAATTTCTAAATCGGCTAGTTTTATTTGTTGCTTTGCGGCGAGAAGCCGAAAAGCCAATTTCCATGGCATTTCAACGGGTACTGAAGCACCGTATCGATAGGTAAATTCAGCTCTATAGCCGTTATCCATAAAGATTGTAGGATTGGCTAGTTCAGTGGCCTTGGCTAGGCCTGATTTGGCAATACCCAATTGTAAGCGTAGCGATGCCGCTCTTGGGCTCTTCATCAGAGTTTCGCTCATTGCTTGGTTAATCGAGAGAGTAGATTTTATTGGCCCTTTGAGTCGGATTTCGGCTGCTGCAAGCGCTGGTAATTGTGTGCAAAGTAATAGTAATAAGGCACTACTTAATAGATTTACATTGCCGATTTCGTGTTTGCTTACCATATTATTCTCATTAAAAAGCAGGCCAGTTTGCCCGGAGAGGGCTCCAGGCTGGTGCTATTGTGACCCTTGAATATTTCGCTAACTTTTCTCGCTAACAATGCTATTGGTGCGCTTTTTGTGGATCCATGTGTAGACGGTGGGTAGAATTACTAGAGTCAATATCGTTGAAGTGACCAGACCGCCAAGAACCACTGTGGCTAAGGGCTTTTGCACTTCTGCTCCGGTTCCATGCGAAAAGATTTTGGGCAACAATCCGACCATTGCTACCGTTGCAGTCATCAGAACCGGCCTCAGCCTTACTTTCACACCTTCCAGTACGGCTTGGTCAACCGCCATGCCTTCCTTTTGCATTTGTGTCATATAGCTGATCATGATGACGCCATTTTGTACAGCTACTCCAAAAAGAGCAATGAAACCTATGATTGCCGGGACTGACAGTGGTTGCTGCGAGATTAATAACGCGAATATTCCGCCAATAATGGCAAAGGGTACGTTCAACATAATCAAGCTTGCATTGACCAATGAATTGAACGAGGCAAAAAGAAGAATGAAAATTAAGACCAATACAATCGGAACAACGATGGACAACCTTGCCATTGCTCGTTGCTGATTTTCAAACTGTCCTCCCCAAACAATTTGGTAGCCAGGGGGCAGGCTAACTTGTGCATTGACTTTTTTTTGAGCTTCTTCGACGAAGCTCCCTAAGTCGCGCCCTCTAACGTTAGCTAAAACCGCCGTTCGTCGTTGCCCGTCCTCGCGATTGATCATAACTGTTCCGCGAGAATTACAAATTGTAGCGAGCTGCTTCAAAGGTACTTTGCCACCACTGGGGGTGTCTAATAAAATTGATTCGATGTCTTGCTGGGTGTCGCGATATTGTAATGGAAAGCGTACCAATAAGTCGAAGCGCTTAGTCCCCTCCATTACTTCTGACACTTTCTTGCCAGCTATGGCTGTCTCTATAATTTCTTGAACGTCGGCAACGTTAAGACCGTAGCGCGCAATCGCATCTCTGTTAAGTTCGATATTTAACTGAGGTAAACCAAGAATCTGTTCGTGTTGTAAGTCAGCTGCTCCGCGCACGTTGCTTAAAATACCCTCTATTTTCTTTGCGATGGTATCTATTTTGTGCAGGTCATCACCGAATATTTTTATACCAAGATCTGCCTTGATACCAGCAACGAGATCATCAATCATATCGGCGATGGGCTGCGAGAAGCTGCATACAATTCCCGGAATAGCTTCTACGCGCTCAGCCATGGCATTGACCAGATCTTCTTTACTATGAAAGGTTTTCCACTCGCTTTGAGGCTTCAGTCCTATATAAACGTCGGCATTGTCAACGCCGTCCAAGTCGCTGCCCATTCCAGAGCGGCCGATCCTCGAGACTACCACCTCAACTTCTGGAAACGCCTTTATGATTTTTTCGATTGTTTTGGATATGCGTCGTGATTCTGTATGTGAAACACTTGGTGATAACTTGGTTCTGAGTAGAATTGAGCCCTCATCGAAGCTGGGAATGAATTCTGATCCGAGAAATGGCAAAATGGCAAAACCGGCGCATAGCGTAGCAAGTAGGATACTTACTGTAAGCCTCGGTCTGCCGATTGATAGAGGTAGGGTCTGTTCTACTAATTTTGTGGCCCACGCAATTACAGGATTGTGTCGTTCTTTGATTTCTCCGCGCAGGAACCAATAACAGAGCACTGGTATGACAGTTAAAGAACAGAACAGAGCGCCAGTGAGTGCGTAGATGTAATTGAGGGCAAGTGGGCTGAACATCCTACCTTCTACGCCTTCAAGTGTAAATAACGGCAGATACACGGCTATGATGATTACAATGGCGAAGAAAATAGGATTGCCAACCTCTTCGGCGGCTTTGCATACTAGGTCTAGTCGATTCTCCTCTAGTTGCACGCGGGTGATTTCGTTTCGATGAACACGCTCTTGTTCGACTGCCAGATGTCGAAAAATGTTTTCGACCATTACTACTCCGGCATCGACAATTACTCCGAAGTCAACCGCTCCAAGTGTCATTAGATTGGCTGTTAAGCCGGTGAATTTCATCATTATGAAACTAAACAGCAAAGCTAGTGGAATAATCACGGAGACAATTACAGCGCAAGGTATGTTCAGTAAGAAAAGAGCCAGAACTACAATTACTAGTGAACCGCCCACCAACAGTATTTCTTTCACTGTTTCAATACTTTTGTCAACTAGTTCGCTTTGATCATAGTAGGTCACAACCCTTACACCGTCAGGCAATTCACGCTCAATTTGCTTTAGTTTTTCTCTAACTTTTTCTACAACTAGCTTGCTGTTGACACCTTTTCGTGTCATCACCATTCCGGTTACGGATTCTCCATTTCCATTCATTGAAGATGAACCACGGCGAAAAGCTGGCCCTATTTTAACAGTGGCAATCTGTCCGACCTTTACTGGCGTGCCAGCAACAGACTTTAATAGAATGTTTTCAATATCGTGAAGTGTTTTGATGCGTCCCAAACCGCGAATCACTATCTCTTCACCAGCACTTTCAATGAAGTTACCACCAGCGTTGATGTTGTTGTTTTGCAGCGCCAGAACTACATCATGCAAGTTGAGACCAAAGCTCTTCAGAACCTGCGGCGTTACTAAAACCTGGTATTGTTTGACGAACCCGCCGTAACTAACTATGTTGCCGACGCCATTTACTGCTCTTAACCGGCGCGCTACTTGCCAGTCTTGGATCGTTCTTAGTTCAGTCAAGTTGTGTCGGTCACTGACCAAATAGTAATTGAGTACATTTGAAAAAGTCGATACTACCGGGCCTAACAACGGTGTGGGGGAGCCTGCGGGTAGCGATATTTGGTTGAGCCGCTGCTGTACTATATTCCGTGCCCAGTAGACGTCAACATCGTCTTCGAAAATAGCTGTAACGACAGACAGTCCGAAACTTGAATTACTTCTGACTTTTGAAATTTTCGGCAATCCATTTAGCCCAGTTTCAATTGGGAAGGTTATTAGGGCTTCTACTTCTTCTGTGGCCATACTCTCAGGTTCTGTGATGATCTGCACCTGGACATTGGAGACGTCAGGAAATGAATCAACCGCAATATTTATGGCACTCCAGACACCTAGTATTGCAATGACAAACGTTGCAGCGATTGTTAATAGTGGCTGCTTTAAGGAGAAGCGAATTAGGTACGAAATCATTTCTCTGTCGCTAACGTGAATAGGTGAGTTCGGTTTTGAGCATCAGGCTTCCTTGGGTTGCTACTTGATCTCCGGGAGAGAGCCCGGACAATATCTCCACATAGTTTTCGCCTGTCAATCCCGACTTTATTTCTTGCTCTTTAAAGCCTTGTGAGCATTTGACAAAGACTATTGTCCTGCCGTCAAGCTCTTGAATGGCTGATTTGGGGCACGCTAAAACCGTTTTGGGGCTGCTTTCTAGATCTACCTCAGCAAACATGTTTGTTTTGATTTGCATACTGGGATTGGCAATTCTTGCTCTAATTGGCAAGGTACGAGTTTCCTCATTAACATTGATACCAATCAAGCTAACTTTGCCGAGTACGGGTTTATCTGAGAAACCTGCGATTTTGACTTTGACTTGATCGCCCAGTTTTATCTTAGATAAGTAAATCTCTGGTAGATCTGCTGCTACTTGAATGAAGGTCAGATCTGTCAGTTTGAATAGCTCCTGCTCTGGCCTAGTCATTTCTCCAACAGCGCAGTCGAACCTATTAATTACTCCATCAATAGGTGCAGCTATCTCGACTATTCCATCAATTGAGCCAGATGCGAGCAATTTTTGAGTCATCGAATTGCTTTGACCGAAAAATTTGAGGCGTTGAATCAAGGTCTTCAGCTGTTGACGTGCACGATATACCTCTGCCATTGCTAGCTGATAGTCCTTCCTGAGTAAACCTTTGCTTTTGAATAATCGTTCTTCTCGAGCTAACGAGACCTTTGCTTGATTGCGATTAACGTGAGCTATCTCCATGACTGCCTTAGCCTGCATATAGTCTTTTGCCGCAGCAATCTTTTCTCTAAATAGAGTTTCCGCTCTCTTGTGGTTAGATTCGGCGAGTTCTGATTGCAGATTTGCATTGTCTAATTTGGCTTGGGCATCGAGCAGGGCCTTAGGTCTCTCCATTTGTTCTGTGTATATCTGAAGTTCTCGCGCCGCTTGTGCTTCGGCAATAGCAAGCCTTGATTTAGCCTCCAGGGCTTCAGACTGTAATTCGCTAATTTGTCGACTGTCCAGCGTTGCTAAAATTGTGCCTTTCTTTACGAATTGCCCGGGCTTTATAAGTATCGCGGCTAGACGACCAACAATACGAACGCTCACGTTAACTTCTCGCCCAATGTCAGCTTCGGTGTGACCTGAAAGGTGAAGAGGCACCATAACGTTATGAGGTTCAATTACCTCGGTTTGTAAGTCGAATCCTTTTGCAACTTCCGAACTAACTTTGATGAATGATTGCCCAATTCTGGCATGCGGGGCAGCATTTGCAACGTCGCTTTGTTTTGAACAAGAGGTCATTAGAATAGCTAGCAACGCACTTGAAGTAAGCGACGCTAGGAACTGCATCCGTTGCCTGAGATTTTGCGAAATTTCTGTTGATTTTATAGGTTTTAACATTTGTGTTGAAATTCGTGTTAGCGGTGGCCACTAGCTCTCACGTAGTGCGCGCTTGAGCTAAATACTGGAAGGTAAGAAGGAGTATTACCTAAAGTCTGAAGCCACCTAATACTCAGATTACAAGTCGAATGTTTCTTCAATATTTCGTGGCGATATATGAGCTGGAAAAATCACCGATATCTTTGTGCCACGCTCATTTTGTCCGATTCCAAGGCTAATTATTGCACCGTGAGCTGTAGCTATTTCTTTGACTATTGGTAACCCGAGGCCACTACCAGAGGGACAATTACCAAGAATTCGATAAAATCTTTCGAAAACTTTCTCGCGATGCTCCTCCGCTATACCAGGACCGTTGTCTTCAACAATCAGCGTTACTTGTTGGTTTGCTTCAATCAGAACAGAGACCGATCCGCTAGCTGGAGTATACAAAATTGCGTTTTCAACAAGATTGGCAATCAGTTCTGTTAGGTCGGAAAAGTCGCCTAAGATTAATGCTGGTGACTCTGCCAATGTCAGTTTCAAGCATATATTTCGAGAGAGTGCTTCGATTTGAAACTCTTCAACAATTTCGGTTGCAACCGAGTTCAAGTCAGTTATTTCGTAACTGTGAGTTTGGTTTGACGGGTCTGATTTTGCTAAAATTAGCAATTTTCTTGCCAGTCCTGAAAGACGCTCTACGCCTGTGTCTATGTGCGTGAGCATCTCTGTCATTTTTTGATCGGCCGGCAATTGACTGGCGGCAAAAACGTATGTCTTTAGTCCAGCAAGGGGCGTTCTAAACTGGTGTGCTGCATTAGCTACAAAACGCTGCTGCGCTTCGATATCGTCTCGAAGTCTTGAGAAAAGGTCATTGAGTGCGCGCAGTAGTGGCTGCACTTCTTTGGGTGCGGTTTCCTCCTCAAGAGGAGTCAAGTCAAGTCGCGAGCGGCTTGCTAGAGCTATTTCTAGCTTATTTAGGGGAGCCAAGCCTCGCGTGACACCAATGGCTATAGCAATGGCGCCAGAGAGAATGAGAAGTAGTTGGGGAAAAGCAATACTGAGGAGAATTTTGTTGGTGAAGTGATGGCGATTGTGAAGTGTTTCGGCTACTTGTATGTGGGCAATTTTGTCGGGTAGAAATGAGATGTTTACACGCAGGCGTACAATTCGCACCGGTTGCCCGTTCATGGAGGCATATCGGAAGGCGATGGGTTTGGTTTGGAGGAAGTTTACGGGGCCAGGTATTATTGCGTCACCTGATATACGCTGGCCTCTATGGTCGAGAATCTGGTAGTAAATCTTGTCTTGTGTGCTGTGACGCACAATAGCTTGAGCTGCAGGTGGTAAGTCTACGATAATGTCTTTGCCGTCTGATTCGATTTGTGCTGCGACCGAACTGGCTGAGTTCAGTAATTGTTGGTCATATGCATCATCGGCAAATCCGGCTGCAAGATAATATGCAATTATTGTGCTGACTAACCAAAGCATGCAGAGCGGAATTAGCAACCAGCAGAGAAGTTGACTACGAATAGATCTTTTGCAAATACCGTTCACTGTATTTTCTCAATGCGATAGCCTAGTCCGCGCAAGGCTCTTATGGTCAGGTTGGCTGGCTCTAGTTTCTTTCTGAGTCTGTGGACAACGATACTTAAGGCGTTGAAACTTATCTCATCAGCCCAGTCTGACAATAAATTGGCAATTCTATCTTTGCTCATTGGTACATCTTGATAGCGTAGCAACAATGTTAGAACTTCTAACTCTCTTGAGGTAAGTTCGAGACTTTCTCCGCTAATGTAGGCCATTCTTGTAGCTGTGTTGAAAACTAGTGAACCCATTGTTATTTCGGTGCGATTAGACCAGACTTCTTTTCTTAATAGGGCTCTTACTCGTGCTTGAAGTTCTGGTATCTGAAACGGCTTTGTCATGTAATCATTTGCGCCAAGGTCAAGGCCGTTGACCATATTTTGTAATCCTTCTCGAGCAGTCACAATTAACACGGGCAGCTTTTGTCCGCGTTGCCGAAGGCGTTTTAATACATCCATGCCATCTAAAACAGGCAGGCCGAGATCTAAAATCAAAAGATCATAGTTGTCTGCTGCAACAGCTTGATCTACCTCAGGTCCGCTCGAAACAATGTTGACAGTGTATCCACTATCTCGCAAAACTAGTGCCAAGCCGTCGGCAAGAAACCGATCATCTTCTGCAAGAATAATTTTCATTGAGGATAATTTGTCTTCCTAAAATTCGCTGAGTCAAGTCTTTGGTTTTTGTCCGCTTCGCGGAAAACTCACGGTTATGGCAGTACCCTTGCCCAGTTTTCCCGATGCCACAGTAATCAGTGCTTCGTGAGTTGCGGCAATTTCTTTTACTATCGCTAAACCAAGGCCAGTTCCAGGCTTTTCTGTACCAGTTGCACGATAGAATCGCTCGAAAACCTTTTCACGCTCGTTTTCTGGTATGCCCTTCCCATCGTCTTCGACGGTAAGTAAGGTCATGTCATCGCTCGTGATAACTTGTACTGCAATTGTGCCACCAGGCTCTGAGTAGAGAATGCTATTTTCAACCAGATTTGAGATCAGTTCTTCAAGTCCATTTTGATCGCCATAGACAAATGCTGGCTCAGCTGGAGCCAGAAACTCAAATTCAAGTTTATTGCGAATTGCCTCAGGAACGTGTGCCGCAGTCACTGCAGATGCTATTGTACTTAGTTCAACCTGAGTAAATGATTTTATTGCATTAGCGCCTGGTTCTGAGCGTGCTAGTACCAAGAGTCGATTGACCATTCTACTCATGCGGTTAATTGCCGCCTCTAAATCTGCCAGGACACCCTGTACCTCTACATCTTTAACCATTTTGCGCACGAGATCACAGTATGTCGTCACTACCGCGAGCGGTGTTCTTAGCTGATGGGCGGCATTTGAAGTAAAACGCTTTTGCAATTCAATGTCATTTTCGAGTTGCTTAAACAGCCTATTTAGTGCCTTTATTAGTGAAATAATTTCTACTGGCTCATCAATGTTTAGAGGGCTGAAGTCACCGGCCGCCCGGGTTTGAACGGCTTTCTCCACGCTGGCCAGAGGGCGCAGTCCTCTGCCCACTCCAATCCATATCGCTCCGGCACCGCAGACAATTATTGCAATTTGCGCCAAGAAGATACTGACAGAGATTTGATTAGCAAGCTCTTTGCGGGTATTTCTAGTTTCGGCCGCTTGAATAACTAGATGATCAAAGATAGAGTCTGGAGTGGGTACAGTGAGAGTCATGACTCTCACTTCTCGACCTTTAAATTGGATTGTGCGAAAGCTTGGTTCTTCATCGTTTTTCTTTAGCGTCGGAGCTTTGTTTGCATCAGCCTCAGATTGCGAAGCCGATGTAGTGGTCGATTCTGGGCCGTTCTTGTTAATTGTCGGTGGCAGAGGTAAAAGTTTGTCGCCTGAAATAACTATGCCGTCAGGCGAAATAACCTGAAAATAGAAGTCGTCTTGATAGTTATGCTTGAGAATGGCCAGTGCTGCCGGTGGGAGATCGACCGTCAACTTGTCGCCGTTGGTTTTGATTCTGGCGATCACAGAGTCGGCAGAGTTGGCTAACTGCTTGTCGTAGATGCTGCGTGCTAAAGCTAAGCCGAGAAAATAAGAGGCAAGTGTGCTCACTAGTGCCAGGCTTAGCAGAGGCACTAGAAGCCAAATTAATAGGTGATACCTTATCGATTTTTTCCACTGTCTACTCAATGATGAACCCTAGTCCTTTCACTGTTTGAATTGCACAGCCAGAATGTTCAATCTTTTTGCGCAGTCTATGTATGACAATGTCGAGGGCATTGCTCGACATATCACGCTCTAAAGATGAAAGGTGTTCTATTAAGTCGTTCTTGAAGACAACTCTTCCTCTTCTTTGAAGCATCAATTCAAGTACCAAATACTCACGCGCTGATAAGTCTATTGGTTGATCTTCTATAGAGAATCTATTGGCTAATGTGTCGAGCGTAAGTGAGCCAACTTTAATTGCTGTTTGGTTGGCCCATTTATCCTTCCGCAGTAGCGCTCTTATTCTGGCCTCAAGTTCGCCAACGTTGAACGGTTTGCAAAGATAGTCATTGGCACCGAGATCAAGGCCGTGAATTCTATCTTCAGGAGTATCGCGAGCAGTCAAAATGAGAACTGGCAATGACTTTCCCACTTTTCGCAAGTTTTCGAGCACAGTTAATCCGTCTCTTTGAGGCAGGCCGATGTCTAAGATAACGAGATCATAGGCATTGCTAAATACGGCAGCTTCAGCGTCCACGCCATTTTTTGCGCTGTCAATTTTGTGACCGCTATGCCTTAAGGTCCTAGATAGTCCGTCTGACAAAAATTGGTCGTCTTCTGCCAGCAGTATGTAAGCCATTGTTTAAGTTGCTCTTGTTCTTTGGAAGGCCGCACCTCAATTGTAAACCGTTATTTGAAAGGGCTAGCCGATTTGTCTTTCGAGGACTGATTTAGACTGCGACCAGCGACATTGCTGGTCAAACGATTGCCACCAACGAGTGAGAGAGTTGGCCGTCAGAGATTCTTTCATTGCATGCGCTCGAATCACTTTTTCTCTGTCATTCATACTCAAGCACTGGGCTATCGAGTGAGCAAAGGCTTCCGGATTGTGTGGATCGAGTTCCACACATCCATTGCCTAGTTCCTTGAACGCACCAGCTCCCCTTGAAAGGCCGAGCACCCCGGGGCGTGATTTCTGGCAAGCAACAAACTCTTTGGCAGTTAGATTTAAGCCGTCTCTAACGGGGCTAACAAGCATTACAGCAGCTTTGCTGTATAGGGCGGCTAGTTCGGCTCCGCTTCGAGGCTCATCGGTCCAAACAAGAGGCTGCCAGTTGCCGGTCGCTCTGTGTGAGTTGAGTGAGGTTTGACGCTCCTGGCAATTTTGCCAGTAGCGATCAAATTCTGGCAGTCCTTGTCTAGACCTTGTCCCAAGTTGGAGGAAGGAAACTTTCTGTTGCCACTGTGGGTATTTCTCGAAGAAACATTCAATGGCAGTGAATCTCTCGGCCAATCCTTTGGTATAGTCGGCCCGATCTACACTTAAGATAATTGGCATGTCTGGTGGAGTAAAAATTTGCTGACGTAGATTTCCTAGATTTGCCAAATCACTCCAATGTTCACTGTCAATTCCGAGTGGAGCGCAGACGAACTTTGTAGAGTGCGACCGGTAGCTTGTTTTATCTATAAGTTTGATTGTGTGATCGGAGTTTTGAACATTAAACTGTGTCATGTGATCAGTGACAAAGTTGAAGAAATTTTGGCGATATTCGTCGGTATGAAAGCCGACCACGTTGGCGTGAAGCAGACCTGCCGCTATCTCGGTCATAGCATCAACATGTTCTGGTCTGACATATTTGGGCCATGGAATGTGCCAGAAGACAAAACTCTCTGTTACGTTTTTGAGTAGTTTTGGCATCAGTGCAAATTGGTAGTCATTTACAAAAAAGCCGTTGGTTCCACTGGTGGCATTTCGTAGCCTGAATGCTATACCAGAATTAAATGCCTTGTAGCAGAGCCGCTCTTGTTGCGAATAGTGGGCGAACTGAGGTAGATCATGCAATACCGGCCAAAGAAAATTGTTGCAATACCTGTAATGGTTTTCAATTAGATTGCTGTCAAGTGCATAGTTGCTATTTTCGTCGTCGACACCTTTGCAAATTAGACGATCGCCATCGATGAACCACCATTCATTAGAGCTATTTTCTTGCTGGAATATTTGGGTGATTGCGCTGGATACGCCACCAGGCGCGCTCGGTCCACGATATGAAAGTATTTGCATGTCAACCTCGATTATCTCAACGTCTTCGCCTCTGGGTGTCACGCTTTTTGAAGACTCTGTATTCAGCATAGGAGGCGGGTTTTTCAAACGCGTTTCGCTAATGTCAATGCTTTGGCGTTTCAAATGCGTTTCAAATTTCGATTGCAGATGCAAATTAACCAGAGTTTGCAGTTTCTTGGAGCTGCTTGCGAGAGAATAGAAACGTATATGAAACGCGCCAATTTGATGATGGTGTTATGAGCCTTAAATCAAGGAAATTGTTTGAGAAGCAGTCTGAATACGTGGTTGATTCGAGACCCCTTTGTCAGGGTCTGCCATTTTTACTGACTGATTCAGCCCATCCGCGCCTAGTTCTTAAGAACGGCAATCATTTTATTGTGCTCGATCGTGAGGCTTGCATTCCTGCATGCAATTCTCTGGGATTTGGTTATTACCACAATGACACCAGGCATTTGAGTCAGTGGGAACTTCTGCTGGACGATGTCGCCTTATCGCTTCTGTCGTTTGATGTAGAAAAAGGTTATGCCGGTAGTTTCTTGTATACAAACCCTCAAACTCCAACCCTTCTACAGCAGAAGATCATGGTGCAACGTCAAGTTGTTTTGTCTGACATAGTATGTGAGCGGCTGATTGTTGAGAACTTTAGCTCCGAAGAAATTACCATTAACCTCCGTATCAAATGCCAATCTGATTTTGCTGATATGTTTGAAGTTCGTGGGCTCAATAGGCCAGAGCGAGGGCTGCGCATGATCCCATCGGCTGATCTTGAGGGCCGTCGTGTTTTTCTTGGCTACAAGGGTGCCGATGGCGTGCTACTTGAAACAATTGTCGAGTTTTCCAGTCAGAAGCCTGATCTACTATCTGAGGGTGAGGCTCTGTTTAAATTGGTTCTGCCAGTGAGAACACCATGGGAGCTCGAAACTCGCATCTATACAAGAAACAATGAATCGTCTGATTATGCCTTTGACGATTTGGACGAAAGAGATTTTCAATCGCGTTTAAGTGAGGCAGATAGGCAGTTCATTGCTTGGCGCGCTAGCGGGGCCAAAATTTCGACCAAAGACGAAATTGCTAATCTCACCATTGAACGTGGTTTGCGCGATATTTATATTTTGCGTCAAGACACACCATTGGGGCCAGGACTAGCTGCCGGAATACCGTGGTATTGTGCAGTTTTTGGTCGTGATAGTGCTATCGCTGCCTGGCAGTTGATGCCGTTTTATCCTGAGTTGGCTCGGCAGTGCATAGAAGTTCTAGCCGCCTATCAGGGCACAAAAACTGATGAATTTAGAGCCGAGCGCGCTGGCAAAATTATGCACGAACTGCGTATGGGAGAGTTAGCCAGGCTAAATATTATTCCGCACACGCCATACTACGGCACCATCGATGCCACCGCTCTTTGGGCAATGGCTCTCGAGCGCTATCTACAATGGACAGGCGATCTGCAGTTCGCTGCCAGACTTTGGCCCCAGGTGCAACTGGCCTTGACTTGGCTTGATAGCTCTAGTGATGGTTACTTAGCGTACAAGCGAGAGAGCTCACAAGGGCTAGAAAATCAGGGATGGAAGGATTCAGGCGATTCGGTATGCCACTTAGATGGTACCTTGGCCGTGCCGCCTATCGCTCTGTGTGAGGCACAAGGTTATTTGTACGCCGCTCGTATCGCCATTGCTAGTATCGCCAGCATGCTAGGAAATTCTGAGACTGCTGCCAATCAGAGATTGAAAGCGCATAGTTTGAAGGCTAAATTTGTTGCTGACTTTTGGATGGAAGATCAAGAGTTTCTGGCCTTAGCATTAGACTTTGAAGGAAGACAAGTAAAGGCCATATCATCGAATGCCGGCCATTGCGTTTGGTCAGGAATTTTGGATGGTGAGAAGGCGATGAAAGTGGTAGATCGGCTACTTGCCCAAGATATTGATACTGGTTGGGGTCTTCGGACGCTGTCTAGTGGGGCATCTAACTTCAATCCGATGAGTTATCACAACGGCTCAGTCTGGCCCCACGATAATGCCATCATCATGGAAGGAATGCGCAATATTGGTCGCATTCGCGATGCGCACCAACTTATGGGGTCAATGGTAGAAGTAGCTAAGCATCAACAAGATTTCAGACTGCCTGAACTTTTCTGCGGTTTTGAGAGAAGCGATTGGAGCAAACCTATTGATTATCCCGTATCGTGTTCACCGCAGGCGTGGTCAGCCGGTAGCGTATTTCAGATGATTGGTGCGTGTCTGAATTTTCAACCAGATGCGGCAAATAACATCTTGCGAATTATTGAACCATGCCTACCAGACTGGATGGAGCAGGTGACAGTTCGCAACTTGAAGGTAGGAAAGAGTTCGCTGGACATTGCTTTCAACATTGCCAATGGGCAGACTTTTTGTCAAATTCTGAGAAAAACAGGTGATTTGAAAGTAATCATCGAAACTTAGTGGCAGCCAAATGAGGATAGGAGAATGCGCATAGCACAGTTAGCGCCGCTTTCAGAAACAGTTCCGCCTAAGCTCTACGGTGGGTCTGAATTGGTAGTTAGTTTACTCACAGAAGAGTTGGTGAAACGTGGGCATGAGGTAACACTATTTGCCAGTTCTGATTCAGTAACTTCCAGCCGTCTGATTTCTTGCGCTCCTACTGGTTTGCGACGAGCTAAGGATATTCCAGCAACTCGCTGGCCGGCTTATGAACTAAAGTCATTGCTAGCTCTTGAGAGTATGCAAGATCAGTTTGACATAGTGCACAATCACATGGGTTATAGCGCTCTGCCCTATCTTCGCAATTTGAAGTGCCTCAGTCTCACTACCAATCACAATCCTGTTAAAGACTACTGTGCTGATATCTACTTGAAGTTTCGCGAACTTCCATTCGTCGCCATTAGCAATGCTTACAGAAGGTTAAATTATCCTGCTGAATTGAACTATGTAGCGACTGTACATAATGGTATCGATATTGGTGGCGCCGTTGATTTGCGAAGTCAGCGTCATAACCTTTTGTTTTTAGGCAGAATTTGCCCAGATAAGGGCACGGTAGAAGCCATTGAGATCGCCAGAAGAGTTGGTGTGCCGATTATATTAGCGGGAAAAGTCGACGACAATGATCGTGAGTACTTCGAGACTTTGGTGCGGCCGCTTCTCGCTCAGCCCGATGTTGAGTATGTCGGTGAAGTTTCGGCTGTTGAGAAGGCAAAACTTTATTCAAGTGCCATCGCGACTGTTTGTCCCATCAATTTTGACGAGCCGTTTGGATTGGTCTTTGCTGAGTCTTTAGCGGCTGGCACGCCCGTAATGGCGCTGCGAAGAGGAGCGGCTCCAGAGGTTTTAGACGATGGCAAGACCGGAATTCTAAGCGATACAGTGGATCAGTTAGTTAGTCGTTTCATTGAGATTGAGACTATGAATAGATTTACTTGCAGAGAAACTGCAAAGCTTTTGTTTAGTAAAGAGCGAATGGCTGACGAGTACGAAGCCCTCTACTATCAATTACTGGTAAATCAGCAAGAGAAAATCTTGTACGAGGGCTGCTTAACGTGATCAACTACAAAGTGCAAAATCACTCTTTATCTGGAGCGGTCAAAGATTTCGGCCAGCTACTCGCTGAGCGTCCACCTTTCTTGTTCTTGGACCGCGATGGCACTCTTGTTCCGATAGCAGACAATCCAAAAGAGGCAATTCTTAGCTCTTCCACATCGAACGTTCTTAGGCAGTTGAGTAGCAGGCTCTCTAAACGCATAGCCATAGTCAGTGCTCGCAGCTTAAATATGCTGGCGGCTGAGTGTGACCCTCGTGAGTTTATTCTTGCTGGCAACTACGGGCTTGAAATGAGCTTTCCGTCAGGTCAGGTGTGCATACACCCAGAAGTGCAGAAGGTTCATTCTCTGCTTTCAGAGGTAAGAGTTGAACTGGCTCAATTGGCAGACTACGATACGCGCTTGTTTGTTGACGATCATCAGTATTCTTTGTGTTTGCACTTTCACAAAGTTTCAACAGCAGAGCGGCACATTATTCATGGTCAGATGCATGAACTTGAGCAGAAATATCCTTCATTGGTGTTTAGGGCATTGCCAACAAGTTATGAGATAGTGCCTTCAATTAAGTGGAATAAGGCCAGTGCTCTCCAAGCGATTGTCGGTAAGCTTTCGCTCAGTGCTGATGATTTTTTGTGCATGGCATTCGGTGATTCGCTTGCTGATGAACCGATGTTTCAGTGGGTTAATCGGCATCACGGGCTGAGTTTTAGAGTGGGCGAGTGCGAATCTACCGAAGCGAATAGTTTGTTGAATGCTCCGTCCGATGTAATCGACTTTCTTGAGAGTCTATTGCTTTTACCGCTGTAACAGACCACCATGGGCCTTTTGATGTTCCCCAGAATGCGCTCCAATACCAGCGAGAGACATCAACAAAGTTTTGGCCGTCCCCATCGTAAATGCGCTCACGTACTTCTAATTTTCGTGTCGCTTTCTGCGCCAGCATGACATTCCAAGTCTTTCCATCCTGGTCTACGAGGTGCGGTAAGTTTTTTATAGTAAAGCCGCTGGCTCTGTAGCAATCGGCAGCTGGGTGCAATTGTCGGGTGGCCTGGTTTACTCGCCGCAAAATGACTGTTTGTGTGTCTGTTTTGAACATTGCGATTTTTCCAGGAAAGTTATTGGCAAAAGTCGCTTCGCTGCCAGAGAGTGCGATCGGCTTTAAATTTTGTCCTTCATAGACTGTTGGCCACTTCATGTCCTCATTGGCATTGAAGTTGACGTGTGCTGATGAGAAGAATGGAACGAAAGCGGCTGTGACGCAGGCAATGAAAAAGAATCGCCGACCGGTTTGAACTGAGGTTTTGTTGTCTGTATTTGTTTGATTTTTTGCTACTTGTTCGTCGACTTTCTCTTTAGCTTCGTCTTTTTCTCTCTGGTCTTCGGTTCGTTTCTTTTCTGCGCTCTTTGTCATGTGTTTGTCAGCAAAAAATAGAAGAAGTGCCACGAGCAAGAATGCTGCAATACCCGTGCCTGTATGCACAGCAGACTCGAAAGTTGGTGCATATGACTTTGAAATTCCGGTGGGAAGGGAGATTATTCCAGCTTCTAGGTAAAAGAGTGAGGTCACTCGAAGGGTGTTAGCGAATATGGCAGCAGCTATGGCGAGAGTTAGATAGAGAGCTGTTTGCCATAGCTGAACGTGTTGCCTTGATAGAGCAGAATGCGTCGAGTTCATCGACTCCCATTTGCGTAGGCTCAGTTGAACCGCTGCCATGTAGAGCGCAGCCCAGAGCATTTTGATGCCGCTGCATGGTGCATCAATTTCGATCAACTGGCTGTGCCACAACAGTGAAGTTCCTTCGGCTGTAACAGGAAAGCCATTGATGCTGAGTAGTGATACGGCCATTTGCGCGACCATTAGTCGCAAGGGATAGCCAAGATAGAAATTGAGAGAGGCTACAATTGGCAGAGACAGTAGCAGTAAGAGCCAGTGCCCAGGGTTGAAGCGGCTTTGCAACATTGGCCTCAGCCCTAGTGCCAGTGTAATTAAAGCTAGAGCTGCGCTGATAAGTTTGGGCAGGAAAACTATTGAGAGGCCATAGAGTGCCAGCATTACAATAAGTGGAACATAAGTAGCTGCGCATCCAGCGCTTTCCTCGCGACCTGTTGTTTCTGTCGGCTCGCCTGATTGTGCCTGCGCTGCCCCTTTTGCTT
>Ga0172379_10002073_pt1 | contig 37001 bp, 35 predicted proteins | sample GrowelOW334metaG_FD_119756 | JGI IMG/M metagenome (GOLD analysis project Ga0172379, IMG submission 119756) | Groundwater microbial communities from an aquifer near a municipal landfill in Southern Ontario, Canada - Groundwater well OW334 metaG | ecosystem: Environmental > Aquatic > Deep... | reverse complement strand
GTACATAATAAAACAAATAATAGGCTTTGTGCCTATTTTTTGTTTTATTATAATAAGGTTTTGCCTTATGTTATTTTGTTTGAAATAAAGTTTGCCGGCTTTTTATATTTTATAAAGATAATTCTAAATTAAGGAATAATCAATAATTCTGAAGTGGTGGTCGCTACTACTCCGACTAAACACACTGCTTGCCAGGGCCTGTAAACAGAAGAAAAAGTGGTTGTTGCCGTATGTCCGTCAGAATAATCAACAATATAATTAAATGATGCGCTTACCCCTTTATGGGAAACCTCGGTGCATTTTTGTTCTCCTGGTTTTAAATCGTTACTCTCAATAATTTTAGTAGGAAGAGGGTCTTTCCACCCCCAAACCTTCGGTTTTGTTCTGGTGGCAGTGCGTCCATCATTAATTCCCCAAAAATCAAAGTATAATTTATCGCCCTCTATTCTGGCTTGGATTAAAATGTAATTGCCGGTATCGTTTTTAAATCTTAAATCCGGCTTGGGATCATAAATTGTCGCATCAACTCCCGGTAAGCCATTTTCTAAATAATAAGTTACATTGTAAGAATGGTTCTGTCGTTCCAAAATAGGCAAACCGGAGGCTAAAGCGGCGCGAAAAACCGTAGTTCCTATCTGGCATAATCCGCCGCCGTATTCTGCCGTAGTTTTATTGCCTTTAATCACTAATTCGGGAAAATAACCGTTAGCCGCGTCTACCGGCAATAAGGCTTTAATTAAGGAAAACTCCTCATCCGGCTTAATCAACAAGCCATGCAGCTTGGCGGCGCCGTTTTTAATGTTTTTGCGGCGATTAGTCGGGCTGCCGGCGAATGATGATTGTCCGGTACCGATAATTTCTTTAATGCCAAGATCATTAACCTGATCGGTTGTTACCTCAGGATAAACTTCTTTGGTGATTATGGTTATCTGATTAACAGAATAGCTATTGTTAATTATTTTTTGATTAAAATCATTATAGGCTTCTTCTTTATCAGCTTCCAATCCGTTTTGATGAGTTGATAACTTATTCACTTTGCCGTCTTTTATTTCCAAAGAAGCGTTTTTAGCCGGCAGATCTAACTCTGGGCTGATATTTAATTTAAACCAATCAAAAAATTTATCTTGATTAATGCCAACGGCTATTTTATTACCTATTTTTTGGAATTCTATCAATTGGCTTAGGCTTTTTTTGCTTAAAATCCATCTTTTATCCTGATAAGTAAATTCTGTACTGGAGGCGTTAAGGATGGTTTGTATTTCATTCTGCTTATTACTTACTTCTATTTGCTTTATTTGCGGTTGCGAAATAATCGGATTAACTTTTATTGGCCTGTTTTCTAATTGATTAAGGTTATCCTTTATTTCTTTGATAATACCGTTATAATCGATAAGTAACCCTTGTTTTTCCGGTAAAATCGTTATTTGGCAATTATTTTTTTCACATTCAATATTAGGAGCGGAATTTATTGCTGGCTGCTCTAATGATTTAAATTGTTGCTTTAATAAATTAATTAATAATTCTTCGTTTAATTTATAACTGGCTGATAATTTCTTATGGCCGGAAAGTACATCTAATTGCTGAACAATATTTAAAAATAAATTATTATTATGGCCTAATTGAAAATTACCATATACTGTCTGATGAATATCAAAAAATAATAAATCAACTCCCGAAACATCCGGATCTTCCGGTATTTCTAAAGGTGAAATTTTTTCCTGATTATCACTTTGATAGATAAAACTGAAGCCATCTTGGCTTATTTTATTAGTCTTATTTTCTATTTTGTCTAATGCTTGACTAATAGTTAAATTTGACAAGTCAGTTGAGCTTATACGACTGCGAGGGAAAAATTTAACAGTATAAACTAATTCAAAAAAAATAATAAAAACAAACAAAATTAAAAAAATAACGGCGACAGCAATTATTACTAACCAGTGGCCGCTTAATTTATTATTGATCTTACTTGACTGTATTTTCTTCAGTAAATCTTCAAGCATTATCGGTTTGAAAAATTTTTTTTAATAAATTCTTAGTTTGATCCTCTTGGTATTTATCATCAATTTGTTCTGGCAAAATACTGATTTTAACCGTTTCGCCGTCTTTTATAATCCAATTGATTTCTTTTTTCGGCCAAAGCAATTCTCTTCCATCTTCAAATTTTATCACTAAGAAATCACCCGCCTGCTCGCTAATCACTCCCTTTTCCTGATTAATCATAAATTACTCATTTATTTGCCTTATTTTTATTCCTGATGTTTTATATTTTTTTGGTAATTTTATCGTTAATACGCCATTCTTAAGATTAGCATCTATTTTTTTCTGGTCAACTTCCCGCGGTAAAACAATTGAACGGGAAAAAGCCCCCCAATAACATTCTTGAGAATAATAATCTTCCTTAATTGCTTCATCTTCCTGTTGGCGCGAACCCCTGATAGTCAATAAATCATTAGAAATAGAAATATCCAGATCCTCCGGTTTGACTCCGGCAACCGTAGTTCTGACTATAATATCGTTTTTTGTTTCATAAACATCGCAAGATAATTGGGCTTCCCCGTCAAACCATTGGGGATTATTGCCAAAATACCCAATAAAATCATTGTTTTCTTGAGTATTCATGCTTTCCATACTTGTCTTTGTTTTTAAGAAAGAATTAGCCATATGTTTATATTATAACAGGATATTAAAAATAAATATAGACTAATACTTGACTTTATTATATTTTAATCTTGAGGTATCTATTATATAATATAGCTATATTAATAAATTTTTATGTTTAAAGAAAACCAACCATTAATAAATGAAACGGATACCATTATTGGTCCATCAGTAAAAGTCGAAGGTGATTTCATTACTGAAGGCAATATTATTGTTGAAGGCATGATTTGCGGCACAATCAAAACAAGTAAAAATCTTAAAGTCGGTCCTGATTCAAAAATATTCGCCAATATTGGAGCAGAAAATGCTTTAGTTGCCGGAGAGATACAAGGTAATATTAATATAAAAAATAAATTGGAATTAACTTCTACCGCCAGGATTTACGGAGATATAAAAACTGGCATTTTATCAATTGCCGGCGGTGCTTTAGTTAATGGCAAATGCACTATGAATGACAATAAAGACCGCAGTCCCAAACCAGAATCAACTAAACAGAAAAAAATGGAATTAAAACCGCCGCTAATCGATAAGCAATAAATTATTTATGCCCGCGGTTAAAACGCGGGTGTATTTTAATTGATTATGTATTATTACATTTACGATAATTATTTAAATGAGGCCAAATACAGCAATACTCTTTCCAAAATAGAGTCACGGTTGGCTGATTTTGGAATTAATGGAAAAATAACCAGAATCTCCCCTTTAAAAAATCTTAAATTAACTTTACGCGATGATTTAAATCAAGGCATAAAAACAGTGGTAGTAGTAGGCAATGATAAGACTTTAAATCAAATAATCAATCTTTTACCTAATTTATCATTAACTTTAGGATTTATACCGGTTGGACCTAATAATAATTTATGTAATATTTTTGGCATTCCGGAAGGGGAAGAGGCATGTAATATCTTATCGCAAAGAATAATAGAAAAAATAAGTCTCGGCTTAATAAATGATCATTATTATTTTATTTCTTACTTAGAAATGTCCGGTGATAATATCAATATTAATTGTAATGATGATTATTATATTAGTGTTGATAAAAAAAACAGTATTATAACTGTTAGTAATATTTATTACGGGGAATATACCAATAAAATTCCTTTAGTTAATAATAATAATTGGCTTAATTTAGTAATTAAAAATGTTAATAAAAAAATATTTTCTCAATCAAAAGAATTTTTCAGTTATTTTAAAGCGAAAAAAATAAAAATAGACAGTGATAAATCAATTCCCATACTTTTAATTGATGAGAAAAGAATCATTAAAAATCCAATAAAAGTAAATTTAGCGCCAGAAAAAATAAATCTAATTGTAGGAAAGAATAGAAAATATAATTAAAAAACCCCTCCTTTAGTAGGAGGGGTTTTTTAATTACTGCCTGATAGGCATAATTAAATAGAGATAATTATTGTCTTCACCTCTGATTATACAAGGATTATTAGGATCACTAATGGAAAATTCTGCTTTTTCCGAAGTTAATACTTGTAATCCATCTAATAAATATTTATAATTCAGAATAATTTCCCCGCCTTGGCCGATTTTTTCCATTTCTACCACTGATTCATTTTCACCTGTTTGAGAAGATGAAGAAGTGATTATTAATTCATTGGGAGATTTATTATAATCTAATTTTATATCAAATACGCCGTTTTTTACAAATAAACTGGCAGTTTTTACCGCTTTAATTAATTCATTAATATTAACCTTTAATTTATTTGGACATTCTATGGGTATGATTTGATTATAATCGGGATATTGTCCGTCAATTAAACGGGAAATAAATTCTACACCATTATAAACAAACATAATTTGATTTTCATTGGTGTAAATTTCTATATTCTCTATTACTTCTAAATTATCATCATCTTTAAATACGCTTAAAATACGGGAAATCTCTTGCAGTGATTTGGCGGGAATAATGACTTTTTCATTATTATTTGATTTAGAATTTTTATTATTCTCAATATAATCAATTTTTATCTCCGCTAAACGATAACTGTCAGTAGCGGCTAAAATTAATTTATTATCAGAAAAATCCATTAAAACACCGGATAATTCCGGCCTTAATTCGGAATTAGCGGCTGAAAAAAACACGCTATAAATGGCGTCTCGCAATTTTTTAGCGGAAATAATATAAGGGTTTTCTTTTTCAATTTTAGGTATTAAAGGAAAGTCAGAAGTATTTTGGCCTTTTATTTTAGTTTTTTGTTTTTGACATTGAACTTTTAATTCTTCATTAATCAATTCCAAATCAATCCGATCTTTAGGTAATAAAGAAATATAATTATTAAGTAACTTAGCGTCAATTGAAAATTCCCCGTTATTTTCCACTTTACTTCTAATATTAACAGTTACTCCAACCTCTAAATTAGTCGCTGATAAAGTTAAATTATTATTTTCAGCTTTAATTAAAATATTAGCCAATATTGGCAAATTAGAATTTTTTCCTGCTATATGGGAAGTAATATTTATTGCTTGATTAAGATTTTCTTGAGTGCAAGATAATTTCATATTAGTATTTATAATAATATATATATAACTAATAATAGTAATAATGGACTGGTTAAAGTGTATAACTATTATTATATCTTATAGTTGTTGGATTTTATTGATAATTTACTTGTTGATAATAACTGCTTAATTTGATTTGATATCTTTATAATTTAGGTAAAAATTTATTACTTTATTTTTCCCCACTTAATAATCAAATTAATTCACTGTTTTAACACTCTTAAGTCACTTTATTATTAGTGATATCACCAAGTTATCCTAAAGTGGAAAAAATGAGGATAAGTTTTTTCCACTATTATAATTATTTATCACCAAGTTATCCACTAAATATATAATTAAACGAATAATTTTTGCTTGATTATATTTACATCTTGCCTGATTTTTTCATTTATTTTAATAAGATTAATAATTTTATCGCAAGCATGTATAACAGTGGTGTGATCGCGCCCGCCTAATTCTTGGCCGATTACCGGATAGGATAATTTAAGCTCTTCCCGCATTAAATACATAATAATTTGGCGCGGTTCAGTTAAATTTTTCTTTCGGCAAGGGCTTATAATATTATCAATAGTTATATCATAATATTCAGAAACTAATTTAATTATATTTTTTGGGGTTAAATTGTTTTTTTGGTTATTACTGATTGTGGCCGCGGTAATCTGTTTAACCTCTTCTAAAGAAATAGAGCGATTTTGCAGTTGGGTTAAAGCAATAACTCTATTTAATACCCCTTCTAATTCCCGAATATTATTTCTAATTGACCCGGCTAAATATTCAATAATATTATACTCTAGTGTAGTATTTTTTTCTTTTAATTTCTCTTGAATAATTGCGATTTTTGTCTCTAAATCAGGAATGGAAATATCAACGATCATTCCCCATTCAAAACGAGAAATTAAACGCTGTTCAATATCCGGTATCGCTTTAGGCGGCCGATCAGAAGAAATAATAATTTGTTTGTTATTTTGGTGTAATTCATTGAATATATTAAAGAAAATCTCCTCAGTTCTTTCTTTATTAGATAAAAATTGGATATCATCAATTAAAAGAACATCCAAAGTCCTATATTTATTATTAAATTCTTCCATGGAGCGCTGGCCGTTACCGGAAAGATTGCGTACAGCTGTTAAATAATCATTGGTAAAATTTTCACAAGTTGTATAAAAAACCTTAATTTCCTGGTTATTTTCCAATATTTTATTGCCAATAGCATGCATTAAATGGGTTTTACCCAATCCAACACCGCCATAAATAAATAAGGGATTATAGGCTGTGCCAGGAGATTTTATTACTGCTAAAGCCGCAGCATGGGCTAAATCATTATTTTTTCCTACAATAAAAGTATTAAGAGTATACTTATAATTTAATCCATTTTTATTATTAGGCAATTTTTCATTGCTTACCCGATTAGGCGATTCAAATATTTCTTTAATAGGAGTTGTTTTTTCATTGCTAATTATAACTTCTACTGGTTTAGTAAAAGCATTTTTATTTTGGGTTGATGACTCTATTTTATATTCAATTTCTTTTAAATTATGATTATTGGTTATATTTCTGATCGCTTTTAATATGGCGCTGTGATATTTTTTAGCCAAATATTCCTTAGTGAAAATATTAGGGACATTAATCACTACTTTATTATCATCATAACTAACTATATTAGTATGCCTAAACCAAGTAGTAAAATTAGCTTTAGATAATAAAGTTTCTAATTCTCCTAAAGTGGCCTGCCAGAGTTCTTGTGGTGTCATACTAAAATATTAATTAAGTAAAGGTATTAAAAGGAGTTTCTATTTAAGTTAATAACATTTTATCATAATTATCCACAATTGGAAACCGATCAAAAAAAGAAAGAAAGGTTAAACTGTTAATAACTTGTGGATAATAATTTTTATTGACTTATAATAAAAAAAATGTTACTTTTACTTTAGTTATTAATAATCATTTTTAGTATTTTATGGCAACTAAAAGAACTTATCAACCACATAAAGTTAAAAGGGTTAAAAAACATGGTTTTAGAGCTAAAAACCGTACCCACACAGGTAAATTAGTCTTAAAAAGAAGAAGAGCCAAAGGAAGAAAGAAGTTGGTTATCTCGGCTGGATCTAAATAATTATAATTTGGCTAAATTTACATTATGTTGGCCAAAAAATATAGAATCTCTAAAAAGCAAGAGTTTGAAAAAATATTCAAAAACGGCAAAAAAGACTCAAGTCATAATTTTATTATCAGATTTATGGATAATGACTTAGAAAACTGCCGTTTTTCTGTTATTGTCAGTAATAAAATTAGCGGTAAAGCCACGGAGAGGAATAAGATTAGACGCAGAGCCAAGGCTATTATAAGTGATAATTTGTCTAATTTTAGGAAAAATATTGATCTATTAATTATAGCTCTATTACCAAGTAAAAAACTTGATTTTGCCAATTTTAACAGTGATATTGTAAAATTACTGGTAAAAAACAAAATTATATGAATTTTTTGTCTAATTTTACAAAAATTTCAGTTTTAAGACTAATAAAAATTTATCAAAAGATATTATCATTTGATCATGGCTTATTTAAAAATCTATTCCCTTACGGTTATTGCCGTTTTCACCCAACATGCTCAGAATACGGCTATCAAGCTATAGATAAGTATGGAGTAATAAAGGGTGGTTTTATGGCATTTATTCGTATTCTTAAATGCAATCCTTTTTCTAAAGGCGGCTTTGATCCGATAAAATAACTTAAAATTATGATTAATTTGATTATAAATGCTTTTAATTTGATTTGTTATCAGCCATTACTTAATTTATTGGTTTTTGTTTATAATATTATTCCCGGACACGATATTGGTCTGGTGATAATTACTTTGACTTTATTAATAAAATTAGCTTTATATCTGCCATCACGCAGTACGATTAAAGCCCAGCAATCATTACAGGAGTTACAGCCGAAAATTGATGAAATGAAAGAAAAATATAAAGATGATAAAGAACGGCAAGCCAAAGAAATGATGAATTTGTATAAGGAGCATAAAATTAATCCACTCTCTTCTTGTTTGCCCTTGCTTATCCAATTGCCTTTTTTAATTGCCATTTATCAAGTGTTTAATACCGGTTTAAGAAATGGCAGTTTATCTTTGCTTTATCCGTTTATTGCTAATCCCGGCCACATCAACTCTTTAGCTTTTGGATTTTTAGATATGGCTAAACCCCAATGGATTTTGGCCGTTTTAGCCGGCGCCGCGCAATATTGGCAAGCATCTATGATGATTGCCAAACGTCCGGCAATTAAAAATAAAGACAGCAAGGATGAGGATATGTCAGCGATCATGAGTCGTCAAATGACGATTATGATGCCTTTAATGACCATAGTAATCGGTTGGAGTCTGCCTAGCGGTTTGGTATTTTATTGGTTATTATTAACAGTTTTCACTTCCTTGCAACAATTAATCACAAAAAAGAAAACAATTACCGATAAAGCAGAAGTTATAAATAATTAAAGTAATTAAAAAACCCGGAAACTTCCGGGTTTTTTAATTACTTTAATTTTATTCTTAATTTATCTGATTCGTATTTTTTATTATTTAAATTAAAAATATTAGCGTAAACAGTATAATCGCCGGAACCGGGATATTTTTTCCAACTGAAATTAAAACTGTCGCTTTGCGGCCTGATGGCAGTAATAAAATTTTCTTTGGTGCTGGTAGCCGATAAATAATAAATATCAATTTGTTTTATTCGGTCAAAATTAATTAAATCCGCCCTTAAAGTCAAAGGAAAACTATCAATAATCGCGCCATCAATCGGCGCTGTCCAATCAAGACGCGGTAAGGGATTAACGGCAACTAAATTAAGATCAACTGATTTTGAAGCGGTATTTTGCAGATCATCATTAATAATTACAGTTAATGTATGATAACCGCTTGTTAATTCAGATAAATCCAATGTTTTATTTGCGGTTAGGCCGCTAACAGTGTCAATTAACTGATTATCAATTAAATATTCCGTCTTCTGAATGCCACGAACCGCCGAACCCTGTAAATTTACAACTACAAAAGCATCCCTTATCGTTTGTTTATCGCTGGGACTGATAATATTCAGTTGCGGTTGGTCGGAAGCCAAGTGAATATCGTCATAAGAAGTGGGTATCGGTTGGCCATCGGTAATAATATTATTTTTTTCCGCCCAAGCTTTGACCCCGGCTTCCCAGTTATAATATTGCGGGTCATTTTCCGGATGAGCAGGAATCGGGCCGCGCGGATCATCTTTGTCCACATAATATAAAATATCATGCACTTCGCCCGTGGCTATTTCTTTAGTGGTGCTTAAGGGAGTATATTGGGTGGCTAATTTCCCTGAAATGGTATCAATTTTTACCATTGTGCCGGAGTTAGCTACGCCGTCTAAAACCGCCTTATTGGTAATTACTGTTTGAGGTTTGGTAAACTCTTCCGCCACTTGGCCTTTAAGTGCCTCAGACATATAAGTATTCCAGATGGGAGCAGCAATTACGGAGCCGTCGGCGCCCGCCTTCATGACTGCATTATCGCTATTGCCAACCCAAACACCGCAAACTAATGATGGCGTATAACCTAAGGCCCAAGCATCATGGAAGTCATTAGTAGTGCCGGTTTTGGACGCCGCCGGTCGTCCCGGTAAGACTAACCGGCTGCCGGTACCGAAAATGTAAGCCCGCGCCGAATCATCGGATAGGATATCGGTTGTTTGTCTGGCAATTTCTGCGTCTAAAATTTCATTATTTTTATCTTTAAATTCTTCAATTACTTTATTATTTTTATCTTCAATTTTTAAAATCGGATTAACCTCATGTTTAACGCCTTCGGCAGCCAGGGTGGCATAAGCTGAGGCATGCTCCAATAATTTTACTTCCGCCCCGCCCAAAACAATAGATAATCCAAAACGGCTGCGATCATCAAAAGTGGTATAACCTAATTTTTCCGCTAAATTAAAAATATTATCCATGCCGGTCAAGTAGGTTAATTTAACCGCTGGGATATTCAGTGAGCCGGCTAAAGCCTTACGCAGGGTGACCGGTCCATTTTCGTCATTATGGTAATTGTGGGGCTCATATTTTTTCTCGCCGGTAGTATCAAAGTTAGTCACCGTATCATAAATAATGGTGTTAGGCGTATAACCCTTAATGAACGATGCCGTATAAACGATCGGCTTAAAGGATGACCCCGGTTGGCGCGGCCGCAGAGAAACATTAACTTGTCCATCAATAGCCTCGTCAAAATAATCAACCGAGCCAACCATAGCCAATATTTGTCCTGTCTTCGGATCTAAAGAAACCAATGAAGCATTAGTGAAGCCGTATTTTTTTCCATTAGTTTCCACGCCTTTTTTGACAGCCTCTTCGGCTATTTTTTGTTTTTCCAAATCAAGCGTGGTATAAACTTTCAAACCCTCTTGATTAATGAAATTTTCGCCGTATTTTTCCGATAATATTTCCTTGATATACATAACAAAATGCGGCGCAATAATTGATTCTCTCAGGGGCTTGAAAGTTAATTTTTCATTTTTTGCTTCTTCCGCTTGTTCTTTAGTGACGTAGCCCAATTCCGCCATGGAATCAAGAATATATCTCTGGCGTTGCAATAATTTATCTTTATGATTGCCATAGGGGGAATAGTAAGTCGGCGCGTTGGGTATGGCCGCCAGAATGGCAGATTCGGCTAAACTCAGATCCTTGGTCGGTTTGCCAAAATAAGATTGAGCGGCGGCCTCCACGCCGTAAATTACCGAGCCGTAAGGTATCTCATTTAAATACATGCCCAAGATTTGGTCTTTGGTAAATTTGCTTTCTATTTGATAAGAAATCAACAACTCTTTAATTTTTCTAGTATAAGTCTTTTCATTGGTTAAAATGGCATTTTTGACGAATTGTTGGGTTAAGGTTGATCCACTGACTTTGCTGCCGGTAGTGATATTGACTAAAACAGAGCGGATGATACCGGTGAAAGAAAATCCATGATGTTGATAGAAATCCCTGTCCTCGGCGGTAATTACCGCTTGTTTCATATAGTCAGGCACTTCAGATAAAGGAATAACAGTGCGTTTAATGTCGCCATGAATGTCATAAAGGACGGTTTGGCCGGTACGATCGTAAATTTTAGTTGAGACCGTAATATTGCGTTTAAGCACGCCATCGGCCGAAGGCAAATCTTTAGAAATCCAAAATAAAGCCGCCGCCGCAACCAGAGCTGAAAAAAGAATACCTACTATGGCTATAGGTATTAATGCCTTAAAGCATCGTCGCCAAATATGGCGTCGATGCTTTCGTGGTGACTTAACCGGATTGGAAGAAAAAAAGATCTTTCCGCCCCTTGGCTCTCGTTGATGCGTCGGTATGAGTTTTTGCGGATCGCGCCAATTTATATTAGACATATTATTATAAAATTTTTGGTTTAGATTTTAATCTTTTCCTGTTTTTATGAACCAATTCGGGAATTAAGCTTATTAATGCCGGCGCCGCAAATGGCCATCGCTAAGGCGTCGGCGGCGTCATCCGGCTTGGGGCTTGTTTTCAAATTAAGAATAATCTTGACCATTTGTTGGACTTGTTTTTTATCGGCTTGACCGTAACCGGTCAATCCCTGTTTGACTTGCAATGGCGTCAGTTCAATCAGTTCCAGCTGATTTTGCATTAAAGTCAGTAAGATAACTCCGCGAGCTTGGCCGACAATCAGGGCGGTTTTGACATTAGTGCAAAAAAATAACTGTTCAACCACCGCCAATTCCGGCTGGTGTTTTTTAACCAGTGCCGTTAATTGCTCATGCAAAGCCAATAATCTTAGAGACAATGATTTTTTCTTATCAGTTTTAATGGAACCGTAATCAAGCAATCTAAACTGACCGCAATTTTCTTCAATTACGCCAAAACCGGTATCAGCGATGCCGGGGTCAATGCCCAAAATTATATGCGGTTTTGTTTTTACCATGAAGCGTTAGTGTAAACATTGGTAATATCATCCAAATCATCAATAGCGCCGTATAGGCGCTCTATTCTTTCACGATCTGCCGCGTCAGTAATAGTTATTTCTTCTTTGGGTTGGTAAATGATGGAGGTTTCTTTTATGTTTAATCCGATTTCTTTGGCTTTATTTGCCACCTGAAATAAGGATTCTACTGGCGTGTTTATTTCCACCTCGGTTGTTTCGGTTATTTTTTTAATGTCTTCCGCTCCGGCATCAATCAATTCCAATTCTTGTTCTTCGTTTAAGCCGCTTGACTCTATCAATAATGATCCCAACCTTTTAAAATTCCACGAAACACTGCCGGATGATCCTAATTGGCCGCCATTTTTATTTAAGGCTGATTTCAGGTCGGCAACCGTGCGGTTTTTGTTATCGGTTATGGCCTCTATAATAAAGCCCGCCCCCGCCGGACCAATCACTTCATAAATGATTTCCTCAAAATTAACTCCGTCTTTATTTGCGCCCGTTCCCTTGGCAATCGCCCGTTCAATATTATCTTTTGGCATATTAGCCTCCCTCGCCTTGTCAACCGCCAACCGCAGTTTGAAATTTGTTTCCGGATCACCGCCGCTTTCGCGAGCCGCAATGGTTATTAGGTTGGCTAATTTAGTGAAGATGGCCCCCTTTTTAGCATCAGTCACTGATTTTTGGCGATGGGTTTTCGCCCACTTGCTATGTCCTGACATAAAATTTTAAGCAATAATTTTTAGTATTTACTTTTTATATTATAATGATAAAATAGCCAAAAATCAAGTCTAAATAACCGCTTAATATTTACTTGACAATTATAAAATTTATGCTATCATATTATGATAATGAGTACTTTAAAACAAAAAGCGAAAAACCAAGGAGGTGCGCATGTCTCAAGAAGAATCTGATAATTTAATGTCGGCAGGCAATAACCGGGAAGCAGAAAGCCGTCATGAAAGAGATTTATCTGATGAAATAAAGATTGCCGTAATCAGGGCGGAAAAAGCGCTTAAAGAACGGAATTTGCCCGTGACGATTATTTATAACTCCCTACTTAACGGTTTGGCCATGCTTTGCGGCGGCCATGTGGAATTGATTCGCCAGCTATTGTCCCTGAAGAATGAAGCAGAAGACGGTCAAATAGAGACGTTTGTTTATGCATTAGAAGATATCTTTTCTTGGTATTTATCAGCAAAGTTTTCCAGCCAAGAGATATTTAGTTGGTTTGGGGGCGGCGGCCTGAAGGATGATGAGATAACTAATGCTTTGGTTATGTCTCTACTTTGGAATGGCACTGATTATGAGGGTCTTAGCGACGAAGCTATCACTGATTATATCTTGGCCAGTCATTGGGATCAACCGCGACAAATGGCAGCTATGGTTAGGGGCGGTATTATTACGCCCCACACGCTTAGGCTCCTGAATAATTTTTATGGCGGTATGGATGTTGTTATGGAACTGATCGGCAAGGGCGGTTGTTTTGATAAGGACGCCCTCAGAGTTGTTCAAACGATCCATGTTCCCAGCAACAAGGACCCCAAGAAAACCGTTCCGCAATGGACTAAGCGGAAGATATGGTATTTCTGGGACCGATTAGGGATAACCGATGAGCAAAAGATTTCTCTATTTCATCAAGCATTGGGCGTTGAAAGTTTAGTTGCTTTTTTACGCTCTTTGCCCATGAATGAAAAACAGATAATAGTTCTTCTGCAGTCGCTTAGCGAACCCTTAGGCACGATTGCCGATATGCTTTCATCAAAGGTCGTTCCCAAAGATTTTTTGGCGGGCGATACGGATCAGCCCCGGAAAATTTCAGTTGATGCTACGCGGATACCTCCTGAATTCATATCCTTCGTTAAGGAACAAGGCAAGAGCGACCAGGAGTTAGTCGGGGTTTTAATGGATCATGAATTCACTTTGTATATGATTGCCACCAGCCTAATCGCCGCTGGTTGGGAACCGTTTCGGACATTAATCGCCCTGCTTCAATCAGGCTGTAATTTTATCTTGGTTTCCCGGATGATTGAGGCGGCGGCGGAAAGCTTTAAAGCCGGTCATAACTCCATTTGGAAGCCGGAGGTAATTGCCGCTTGGCGCAAATTAGTGAAAGATAAGATGGAAGAATCGGCCGATCATGAAATTTTTGGTCAGCCATAGTATTAGCTCTTTATAGCCAAACAAAAGCGTCCCCGCTTGACAGGGACGCTTTTTTATTTTTTACAGCAATGTTACATTGGCCACAGTATCTTTTTCTTCTTTAAAACGCATTACTCTGACTCCTTGCGTATCGCGACCCAGAATACTGACGGTTTTGACGGGCAAACGAATGACCTGGCCGTGATTGGAGATTATAATCATATCGGCAGAATCATCATAGATCAGTTTGCCGGTGATTATTTCCCCGGTTTTAGAGGTGATTTTGGCTGTCTTGATGCCCGAACCGCCGCGTCCCTGGACTTTATAATATTTGAGTTCGGTTTGTTTGCCGAAACCGTTAGCCATGATAATCATAAGCCTGGCCACCTTCTCGTCTTTGGGATCAAAAACCGCCATGCCCACCACTTCATCCTTGCTCTTCAAGCGGACGCCCCTGACACCGGAGGAGGTTCGCCCCATAGAGCGGACATCGGCTTCTTTGAACCTGATGGCTTGTCCCAACTTAGTAACCAGGATAATGTTTTCTGCGCCCTTGGACGGTTGAACCCATTGCAAGTCGTCATCATTCTTCAGTTTGATGGCAATTAATCCGGAACGACGGACATTTTTGAAATCCTCAATCTTAGATTTCTTGATTGTCCCGCGGTTAGTCACCATGACCAAAAACTTGTCATTTTCCACCTCGGTAGAGGGCAGAATGGCCGAGACTTTTTCATTGGGCGATAGTTGCAGGAAATTAACCAAGGCTTGGCCCTTGGCCGTACGCGAGGATTGCGGCACGTCATAACCCTTAAGCTGGAAGACGCGTCCGCGATTAGTAAAAAACATCAGGTCGGCGTGCGTTGAGGTTAAGAAGAAATGTTCTACGGAGTCTTCTTCTTTAGTGGTTAATCCGATTACTCCCTTGCCCCCTCGTCCTTGGGTTTTAAAGGTATCGGGCGGCAGGCGTTTGATATAGCCGTCATTGGTAACCATAACGATCATTTCTTCATCTGGAATCAAATCCTCGGTTTTGAAGCTATCTACGCCATGGACGATAATTTGAGTGCGCCTCGGCTCGCCGAATTTTTCTTTTAATTCTAAAATTTCCGTCTTGATCAAACCCAATATTCGGGCCGGTGATTTCAATAGCGTTTCCAATTCTTTAATTAACTTCATTTTTTCTTTCAATTCCGTTTCAATCTTAATTTTCTCTAAATTGGCCAATTGTTGCAGCTTCATTTCCAAAATAGCTACAGCTTGCCGTTCGCTTAGTTTGAATTTTTTAATCAAATTCAACTTGGCATCGTCTTTATCCTTGGATTTTTTAATGGCAGTGATGATTTCATCAATGTGCGCCAAAGCCATAACCAAGCCCTCTAAGATATGGGCGCGATCTTTGGCTTTGTCCAGTTCAAATTGGGTGCGGCGGGTGATGACTTCTTGGCGATGCTTGAGATATTCTTCCAAAACCATTTTTAAGTTCAATACTTTTGGTTGAATGCCATCCACTAAAGCTAAAACGTTGAAATGAAAGGTATCCTGCAATTGCGTGAATTTGAACAATTGATTAAGGATTTTTTGCGGATAGGCGTCTTTTTTAATTTCAATCACAACGCGTACGCCGTCTTTATTGGATTCATCGCGCAAATCTTTAATGCCTTCAATTTTCTTATCCTTGACCAGCTCGGCAATTTTTTCCAATAAAGTAGCTTTATTGGTTTGATAGTTAACTTCGGTGATGATGATGCGGTAGAGTCCGGTCTTGGTTTCTTCTATGTCTGTTTTGGCACGGCAAACTACGCCTCCCTTGCCGGTTAAGTAGGCCTGTTTAATATCATTAACATTGTAGATAATCCCGCCGGTGGGAAAATCCGGCCCCTTGATGAATTTAACCAAATCCTCAACTTCGCAGTCCGGATTATCAATTAAGTGCACTACGCCGTCAACAACCTCGCCCAAGTTATGCGGAGGAATGTTGGTTGCCATACCGACAGCTATTCCTTGAGTGCCGTTGATCAGCAGATTGGGTAACTTGGCGGGCAAGACGCGCGGCTCTTTATGGGCGCCGTCATAATTGGGTATGAAGTTGACCGTATTTTTATCAATATCAAACAGCATTTCCTCGGCAATGGGAGAAAGCTTGGCTTCGGTGTAACGCATGGCGGCAGCGCTGTCGCCATCCATGGAGCCGAAGTTCCCTTGGCCTTTGACTAAAGGATGGCGCAAGGAGAAATCTTGAGCCATGCGCACCATAGTCTCATAAATGGCCGAGTCGCCGTGCGGATGGTATTTGGCCATGACTTCGCCGACCACGTTGGCGGATTTGCGGAACTTTGCATTAGCGCGCAATCCAATGTCCCACATAGCATATAAGACGCGGCGATGCACCGGCTTTAAGCCGTCACGGACATCGGGCAAGGCGCGCGAAACAATAACCGACATGGCGTAATCCAAATAGCTTTGCTGAACCTCCTCGCTGATCAGGCGATCGGTGATGGCATTTGGATTGGCGTTAAAATCAAGGTATTGTTGGCTGCGATCTTCTTTTTTGGACATAAACTAAAATTAATGACTGACAAAATTTAAATTAATTCAATACTGCTTATGATTAAATTCACTATTTGATTGGAAACAGCATCTTCTCCCCGTCCAAGCACTTGGATTTCGTAAACTTTATCCGCTGTTTTTAGGTAAACGCGCCGATCGATTTCTCCCGTTACCGGAGTCGTGCGGGTATAGTATAAGACAGCGGTGCTGGTAGAATTAAGCGAGGTTTCATCAAGCGAATAATCTTTCAAATCAATTTTATTTCGGGAGAACCAAGAGAAAAGCGATTGTTTGCGATTGTCCGATTGCGCCGTAACAGTTATCAGCGTAAAAGATTCCGGAATAGTGCCAGTTAAATCGTAATCGGTTAAACGCAGAGTATTCTGGCTTTCATCCATTTGCCAATTCGGCGGTAAACGGAAAGTTAGGCCAAGAACAGCAGAGGTTCTTTCGGGCCATAATTCCGGTTCATTTTGCTTTATTTCTTTAATTACATTTTCTTTGATTGCCGCCAAGTCTTCCGGCGATATTAGGGGGGTGGTTGAAGCAATATTGCCGGATAAATCAAATTTTCCCAAAGCTGAATCAATTTCTTTTTTTATTTGTTCTAAGTTGAGATTTTTCGTTTCATTGGCGATGTTGCCGGATAAAGATAAGAACCAACAAACTATAACTACCGCCATTAGGGCGGTGATAATCAGCCAGATCAATACGGCTTTTTTTTCCAAAGGCGGAGTATTGATATTGATATAACGCGGCTCCGTCGGTTTAGTTGTCGGTTTTGAGGTGCGTTTTTTACTGCCTCCCGATTGTTTCCGCCGCGGAGCGGAAGATTTTGTTTGACGCATGGGAAAAAGTTCAAATGGTTTTAATTAGACCGTTAAGATGATTACTCTGGTATCTTCAGCAATCAAATCCTTTTTAGTAACCCGCAATTTTTCTTGAGTTTCTGATTTTAAACCGCAGTGCTTGAGATAATTTCCGGCATCGGCCAGCGCGGTTTTTTGTCCGTTGATTTTATAATGTATCGGAATAATTACTCTTGGCTCTAATTGCGAGGCGACTTCAATCGCTTTTTTGTCGTCTAAAACATCGTTGCCGCCCACCGGCAGAAATAAAATATCAATATTGCCCAGTTGGTCAATTTGCTCATCGGTTAAGGTTTTATCTAATCTGCCCAGATGGGCGATGGATATTTCTTCGGCGATAATTTTATAGATCGTGTTCTGAGTCTTTTCCTTGCCTGAAGAATTTAGGCCGGCCAGGCCGTAAATAAAGATGCCCTTAGTCTCATATTCGCCAGGGTGGACAATGGCAAACGGTTCGCCGCGGATCGCCCCAAAGTTGGCATGTTCTTCGTGATTGCTGGATGCCGTAACGATGTCGGCTTGAAAGCGCGGCATTTTAAATGATCCATCATCGGCGAATGGATCCAGAGCGATCACCAAGTCTTCGCCCTGGCCTTTGGTTTGGATTTTCACGGCCGATAAGCCTAACCATTGAATTATCATAATTTTTACTGTAAAATTGATTTGAGGTGTATCATCTCGTTAATAAATCTGTCTTAATTATACAGAATTTTGCTTCGTCAATCAAGTGATCCGGCCGTTCTAATTTTATTGTTTAATCGGCGGAGAAGATGTTTAAGTTGTTTGTTTTTGTCTGGCCTTATTAAAATTACGCCCTCGTAGTTCAATGGATAGAACAAGGGACTCCTAAGCCCTAGATCCGGGTTCGATTCCCGGCGGGAGCAAAAGTGCATCAAAAGTCTTCAAAAGGGTTACAGATCTTAACGAAGAAAAATTTTTAAAATTACAATTGAAAAGTTGTAATTTTTTATTTATTTAATGTCTAGACATGTCTAGACAATGAAGAAATTATTTGTTTAATTTTAGCAAAATTAGTTTTTATAAAAATAAAAGTAATGTCCGGACATGTCTAGACATTACTTTTATTTTATTGCAGTTATTATTATTAAGTTTATAAATTTTTAATAATATAATTTTTTTGTTTAAATTTAGATAAAAACAGTATTAACAGTCTTGTGGAAATCTGTGGATAACCTGTTGCTATGTGGGATAAATGTCTAGACATGTCTAGACATTGCGGTTAAAGTTGATAATTATTTAGCTAAATTTAACCAATTTAGCTAAATTTAGCTAAATAATTTTATATAGTTTTGATTATTTTTAATGTTTTAACGTGAAAAAATATTATTTAAATCGGTATTGAAAAACGACTTTAAATATGCTATGATCAATTATCGGTAGCGCTGAAAGTATTAATTTGGATCAGAGTGGCACATTAACAGTTTAAACCTGGTGTCTGATTGGATGACCGAAACCAAAAGGAGTAAAGTGATGAGTAAAGATAGTTTTTTGTTTCTTTTGGCTATTCTCCTCTCTTCTTTGTTGTTTGTTGGTTGTGTTACCAGAAATAATAGTACTATTAAGGCTGATAATAGCGTTACCAATACCAAAGTTTATTTTTATGTGGAGTCTGTTAAGCCAAGAGAAGCAATGCCAGATTTCTTGGAAGTGCATGTTACCAGGCTAAACAGGTTGGATGCCATAAAGAGGGCTGAGATTCACGAAAGGATAATGGATCATCTCTCGGTGATGTCCGAAAAACGAAGAAGTATAAGCCCTGGCGATTATAGTGAATTGTTAAGGTGGAAAAAAGAGTTTAATCACAGAAAAAGAGTGATGACCAGACTTTATAAGAAGTTTTTTGCCATTACCGGTCCGGACGAAGTCATATATTTGTCTTCAAGTGAGGCATTATCGCTTTGTTCCGGAATGGTATTGAGGGGCGATTTCGTTAAGGAAGAGATCATAGATGATAGCGGAATAATCACGGTCAGCAGACATAACTTTTATCGCTGGACCATTATTTATTAGCTAATTCGTACCTTTATGCAATCCCGGATTTAATCCGGGTTTTATGTTTATAAATAATAAACCCCCGAACATTATGTTTCGGGGGGGTGCGACATACTACTCCGGCATGCTCCAGGCCATATCATCAGGATCATATTTGGCCAGGACCTTGCCGTATTTTTTTTCCAGCATTCTTTGTCTTGATCTTAAATAGTTGGTCCAATTTATAAAACCCCTGGGATGAACATCTAATTTGACAAAAAATACTTTCTTCATTCCATCTGCCCGTAGCTGTACTTCGGTAATTTTCGCCATCCCTCCAGTACACTCGGGGCTGGGATCAACATAAATAAACTGCCCTACTCTGGGGATTGCCGGGGTCATCTTTTTCTTCGGCGAAACCTTCTTTTTCACGATAATTCTCCTTGCCTGTTTTAGGCGGTTGATCTGTGTAAGTTAATCCATGCCAACTTGACTTATAATCATATCATTGTAATTTCAATTTGTCAACACAATTTGTCAATAGCCAATTTTATTTTGAATAAATTAAATATTTTTAAAGTATAATAAATTGGCTAAATTTAGCCAATTTATTAGAGTAAAATTAAATCATCATAACTATTTAATTCAATCATCAATAACCAATTTTTCCAATCAAAAACACCCGCCCTAAGGCGAGTGTTTTCTAAATTGCTTTGGTGGACCTACAGGGAGTCGAACCCTGACCTGTTCCATGCCATGGAACCGTTCTACCGCTATACTATAGGCCCTTATATGTTAATTTTTTGAGTGTTGTTTACGCTTTTTACCGATCCAATGTTGTTGTCATTACTCCGCTCGTCTTGAGGCTCGGCCGGAATGACAACGAGGAGTAAAAACTGCAGACAATACTCAGAATCATTACGCCTTATTTTGTAAATTATGGCTAATGCAGTGATCAAAACGATGTAATATATTATAAATCATTTTTTAGAAAGTTTCAAGCGGTAAAAGCGTTAATAATAATTATAAACAAAATGTAAATAATTTTGTTTATAATTAGCCAAATTTAAAACCCCGAAAATTACGGGGTTGGTAAAGAACTATGCCTTAAATGTCAAACAGGAAAGTCAATTAGCTAAAATCAGTCAACCTCGGCCAGTCAAAATCAAAAACCTCATCAGCAAAACCGAATTCCACGGCGTCTTCCGGCATTAAGAAAAAGTCTCCTTTTTCATCCATTTTTCTTTTCAGAAAACGGCGGATGCGATCCTCGCTCCATTTTAGGAATTTTTTCCCCTTTTTAGCCTTTTCAACATAGATATCCAACATTCTGCTGGTGCCGATTTTATCAAATTCCACATTACTGGTGACTGTTTTAACTTCGCCACCGACATATAGTTGTCCATAATGGATCATAAAATAAGAGTCAGGCATCAGAACGCGCTTCTCAGCCGCCTGTATAATGATTGAAGACATGCTTCTGGCGTGGGTATAAGAAAGGATGGTTATGGGGAAAGGCATGGAACGTAAGACATTGTAGATAGCCATGCCTTCATGATAGTCTCCGCCGCAAGTATGCAGATGCACCAGGACTGGAGCAGTTTCAGAACGCAATCTTAGAAGATGTAGGTTTCTGATTACCCGGTTGGACATCATATATTCAACACCCGGCTCTACGCCCGCATCTTCAGCTGTTAATAAATCAATATTGGTTCCACTGATCCAAAGCTGGCGATTTTGCAAATCAACTCCGAAATTATGCAGAGCGTCAAGGGCAAAAGCGTCGCCCATAGCGATACCGAATCTCTTGCGTCGTTGCACCGTATCATTCATAATTTTTCTCCCTTCCCTTGTTGTTGCGCAGTGTTTGTTATTGTAAAGTACCGATTATGATCTTACCTGCTTCATATTCTAAAGTCAATAAAGATTACAAAATCTCATTGTCATGACTGCCCGATTCTACTCGACTGGCCTCAGTGATGCGAATGAATTGGCAATCGCGCAAATCATCAATTTTTTTGGCATTGCCATAGCTCATGCCGGAGCGCAGACCTCCCACATATTGATCAATGATGTTGGTTACCGAACCGCGATAGGGGACGCGCGCCTCAATGCCTTCAGGCGTGATTTGTTGGATTGATTCCTTGGCGTTGGGTCGGGATAGCGCCGCGGTCAGAGAGGCCATGCCGCGAGAGATTTTGTATTGCCGGCCCTGGTAAGTGATAACCGGTCCGGGCGCTTCGGCGGTGCCGGCGAATTGGCCGCCGATCATAACCGTGTCGGCGCCGGCAGCCAAGGCCTTGACCACATCGGCCGGCTGCTTGATGCCGCCATCGGCGATCAGCGGCACCTGGTGGCGCTGGCAAACCGAAGCGATATTAAAAATCGCTGATAATTGCGGTACGCCGAAACCGGTAGTGATGCGGGTGGTGCAGATGGAACCCGGACCGATACCGACTTTGACTGCATCCACGCCGGCATTAATCAAATCCAGCGCGCCTTGCGCCGTGGCGATATTGCCGCCGATCAACTCTACTTGCGGGAATTTTTCTTTTATTTTATAAATCGCGTTGAGCTCGTTAAGCGAATGGCCGTGGGCAATATCAATTACAATCACATCGGCTTCAGCCGCTATTAGCGCTTGAGCGCGTTCCATAAAGTCATCGCCGGCGCCTACGGCGGCTCCCACCAGCAATCGGCCCTTGGCATCCTTAGCGGTCTCATTGTTGCCGTAAATCAGAATATCTTTTTGCGTAATCAGTCCCTTAACCTTAAAGTCTGCATCCACCAGGGGCAGTTTTTCCACTTTATTCAGGCGGAAGACCTGGCGCGCCTGCTCCGGCGTGATGTCCGGACTGGCGACAATCAGCTTGGTTTTCGGCGTCATCATTGATTCAATCAATATACTGTCGTCGGTAATGAAATCAGTGTCGCGCCGGCTGACAATGCCGACCAGATTGTTTTCTTTGTCCGTCACTAAGAACCCGTTGCAGTTCAATTCGGCGATTTTGTTCTTTAGTTCGCCCAAGGTCGCCCAAGGAGAAATGGTGAAAGGATGGTCAATAACTATATGCTGTTTTCGTTTAACTTTGATTACTTCCCTAACTTGAGTTTCTTGATCTAAAAAACGATGGATAACGCCGATACCGCCTTTAAGCGCCATAGCTATGGCCATTTGGCTTTCCGTAACCGTATCCATATTAGCCGAAATCAGCGGAATCCTGAGTGAGATGTTCCGCGTCAGCCGAGTGGAGGTATCCACGTCACGGCGAGAAACGATCTCCGACTTCTTGGGCAGAAGCAGGACATCGTCATAAGTTAAGGCTAGGGGTATGTTTAACATAGGTTTTAACCTTAGATATCTTACATAGTTTTTCTACTATTGACAACTTAATCTGTTGGGGATAATATGTGATTATAAAATCATGTCTGGAGGGTGATTTAAGGCACATTAAAATTATTAGCAAAATCTAAGGATAGAACCAAAGAGAAGGAGGAAGTCCATGAAAAAATGCAAGCAACACCCGACGTATAAAGGTATTCGCGTACCGCGTAGCGACTGTCCCGACTGTTTGGCTGTTTTTAAAGAAAATAATCCAGGCATTGGTGAAGACGTGGATTTGGATTTGATTGAACAGGGACACAAAGAAAAAATCAAAGGCGTGGAAAGAAAATACCGTGAATTGATCGGACGCTATAATGAGTTACAACAATTTGTTGAAACAATCAAAGTGTTGCAGCAGGATCCGCAAATAACTGAAATCCTGCCCAAAAAGGGATCAAATACTTCCGAAGCCACCGCCGTCTTTGTTTACAGCGACTGGCATGCGGAAGAAAAAGTTGATCCGGAAACCGTTAACGGACTTAATTCCTTTGATCTGGATATATTTAAGCGTCGAGCCACGTATTGTTTTCAGAATTCTTTGCGTTTATTGGAAATGAATCAGCACGAAGTGGTTATTAATACCGTGATCCTGGCATTGTTGGGTGATTTTATTTCTAATTATCTTCACGAAGAGTTGCAGGAGATTAATACTTTACCGCCGACCAAAGCTCTATTTTTGGTGGAAAATCAATTGATTTCAGGGATTGATATGTTTTTAAAACATACCGATTGCAATTTGGTTATTCCCTGCTGCTGCGGTAATCATGGGCGATTTACCAAAAAGAAACGCCATGCCAATCAGGTCGGAACTTCTTTGGAATGGGTGCTTTATACCATGTTGGCCAGGCATTATCAAGATATAAATGAGAAACGCGTCAAGTTTATTATCCCCGATAGTTACTTGGCTTATATCCAGGTTTACGATCAGATGCTACGATTCCACCACGGTGACGGCATCAAATACCAGGGCGGAGTCGGCGGAATCACTATCCCGCTCAACAAAGCCATTGCCCAATGGAACAAGGCCAAACACGCTGATCTGGATGTCATCGGACATTGGCACCAGTTACGAGACGGCGGTTGTTATGTTTGTAATGGATCGTTAATCGGTTATAACGCTTACGCTTTATCCATTAAAGCTGATTTTGAAACTCCTAAGCAAGCTTTTTTCTTAATGGATAGAGATCGCAAGAAAACTATTAATGGACCAGTATTTTTGGAAAGGGTTCAACGTAAACCGACCGTTAAAAGCCGATAATCAGTTCTTTCAATCCCGCCCCGACTTGCGTCAGGGCGGTTTTTTTGACTTTTAATGTTATCTTGGCTAAGATGTGGCTAATTGAACCTTGACAATTATGCGGTTTTACCAAGGAAAGGAGAAGTAGCCATGGTAATATATATTTGCAGCGCTAAAAGCGGAGATTTGGAAAATGACAGGATAAAATTCAATCGGATTGAAGCCTGGCTCAAAGAGCAAGAAGTGAACGTTGTTAATCCGATAACTTTTTTGGACAGCCAAGAGGTGCAATTGCATTTGGCAGAAAGAGACGCTGTAGACAAGAAACTGATCGAAAAATACGGCGAAGAACGCAGGTGTTGGTTTATACAAGTGCTTTCGCTATTATCCTATTGCGTTTCTCAATGTGATGCCATCTATTTGGAATATGATTGGCAAGATGATACGATGTCGATTCTAGAATACGTCTTCAGTCAATATTTCGGCTTGCCATCGCTGATGAAGATTAAGGATCGGTTAGCGCAGGTGGAAGTCAATACCATTGACTTAACTAAGGCCCTATCTTCGCTTTTACCTGATTCGGCAATGACGGTTTTAACTAATTGCCCTAACCAGTTTGATGATGAAGATTATGACGGAGAAGATAGCCAGGGGGAAATGAACCCTTATTCTAATGAAAAAGTTGATCCAGAAACAACGGACAATGTGGTTAATCTTGCGGCTTCAGCAGAGCAAAACAAGATGCGTCAGTGGTTGGAAAGTCAAATGGGCTCCGGTAATGTTAAGAAAGAAGATATTCCGGATGGGCAGGAGAGCAATAGCGATGGCTAAAAATAATCCAATTAATGCTTTAATCGCCGTAACTTTGAGCGCCTTATATTTTGTCTGGAACAACTTGCCCAATGTCTTGACCTCTTGCCGTTTGCTTTTGACGCCTTTAGCCATGATATTGCTTGTGCGGTCTTCGGCCGTGTCTTTGGCTGGGTGCTTATTGGTCGTGGTAATCATAGAGATAACCGATTTCTTTGATGGTTTTCTGGCTCGACGCTGGAAGAAAGTTTCTGACTTCGGTAAATTGTATGATCCTTATTGCGATGTGACCTTCCACTTAATGATGTTTCTTTGCCTCGCCTCGCTGGGTATTCTACCCTTATGGATCATGGCCATATTCTTGTTCCGCGAACTAACGGTGTGGTTTTTGCGTGCTTATTGCGCCACCTCCGGCATTAATTTGGCGGCTCGGCCCTGGGGCAAGCGTAAAGCCAATGCTCAAACTGCTATGCTGGTTTCCGTTATTGTCGCTTTAGGAGCCAACCTTTGGGGAGTCCCCTTGGCGGTGGATGCTGGTTTAATGGCTTTGTCTGTAATTTTTACCTTGGCGGCTGTGGCGGCAACTCTTATTTCCTTTGGCGATTACGTTAATTATTTTGTGAAGGAGTCTTAGATATTGCACTTTAACCGGTCTTTAAGGCCGGTTTATTTTCATTAATTTTTGTCCCACCTTGACTTTTATCGTTCTATATGCTAAATTATTGATTAGTCAGAGTGCTCGTAACAGGGCCTAAAGCCCATTTTTTAATTATTATATTATTATGTTATCAATCAGATTGTCTCGAACAGGCAAGAAAAAACACCCTTTGTATTCCTTGATCGTCGTAGAAAAATCCAAGGATCCGTGGGGTGACAATGTGGAAAAATTGGGAACTTATAATCCTCACACCAAAGCATCGGAAATCAAAGCCGAGCGCGTGGCTTTTTGGATTGGCAAAGGAGCCCAACCGACACCGACCGTTCATAACCTGCTGGTTAACTTGGGTTTGATTAAAGCGGATAAGGTTAGAGCCGGAAAAACTCAGCCCGGCAAGAAGCGTCTGGCGCAGATAGAATCCGATAAGAAAGCCGCAGAAGAAGCCAATGTCAAAGCGGAAGCCGACGCTAAGGCAGCTGAAGAAGCCGCTAAAGCAGCGGCCGAAACTCCGGCTGAAACTATTGTTGCCCCGACTGAAGAGGTTGCAGCTGATGTTGCGGTTGAAGAAAAGCCGGTTGAAGTTGTTGAAGCTCCGGTTGCTGAAGAAGTAAAAACTGAATAATTTATTCTCTCTCTCTTATCAGAGAGAGTTTTGGATCGGTAGCTCAGTTGGTTAGAGCGCTGCCCTGTCACGGCAGAGGTCGCGGGTTCGAGTCCCGTCCGGTCCGCTTTATGGAACAATATAAAAAGGCCTACAAATGTGGGTCTTTTTTTGTTGATTTGTGGTTAGGGTGGACTTGTCTACCGGCAGGCAGGCGGGACGAGGGGGATTTTAGAAAAATGAAAACGCCGAGAACTTCCTTGTCCTCAGCGTTGATTACATAACGGTGCATTATTTGAGATGAGCGATATTAACTCATCATTGTGAATTCTGGCTCAAGATATTGCACATCATTGCCATCAACAGAATACTTTAAGCTTGCTCCACCTCCGGATAAGAAAGCAATATCCTGAAATGCAATTGTCGCAAACCCTTCTTTGACTTGAAAATTTGTAATCGTGAATATTCCATATCTGTTTCCAGAAGAGTATTTTGCAAAAAGCTTTTCAAGCTCCGCTTCCGTATCCAAATCTTCGGGAACAAAGAGACCCATAGGTCTTACTGTTCTGTTATCCCTTAAGTCTCTCAATATACTTCTGAATACCGCTTCATTATCTTTTGCGGTTTGGAGATAGTTACTGACCATTATTATTGTGGCCTCCTTTTGGTTGATTGTTCAAGAAATAGTAAGTCTATAAAACTAACAAAGTACTAACATATGATTGTATCATATATAAATTATTTTGTCAAACGCTAATTCTAGGCATTTCAAAACTACCTTCGCATCTGCTAATATAAGTTCTAACATCGTCTATTACCCTTCGCTTTATGGAACGATATAAAAAGGCCTATAAATATAGGTCTTTTTATGTTGATTTATGGTTGGGGCGGACGGGACGGAGGGGATTTTAGAAAAATGAAAAGCCCCGCACGATGTCGTACGGGGCTTCCGTGGATCGTGCGGGGCGAAAGTATGTTAGGCGAGGATTGCTCGCATCATCGCCTCGTCGTCGGGGCATTCATTGATGTGTTCTTTCATGAAGTGGAAGAAGTCGCCGCGAACATTGGCGATACTTCCTCTGGTTGACCGCGCGTTCCGGAGCATCGATGCCTCATCGTCGAAACGCCGATATTCCACATCCGCTTTCTTCAGGTTGAAAGCGATGTGCAGAGCCGCCTTTTCTTCAGGATCCAAGCTTGCCCAAAACTCGTCCAACGCTCTTGCGATTTCTGAATCGATCCCTACTACACTGTGTGCACTCATCATGTCTTCTCCTCTCGTTTGAAGTTCATTTCTTGTCTTGGAGTGTGATGACGTCGTACTGGAGCCTTACGAGTCCCTGCTCGACTGCATAGGTCTCTTTCACCCTTAATTCTTGGTATATCGGCGGGAGCAGTAGATCTACTCAGTCCTTGATGTTACAGAAACAGATGGACGATGTAACCGATGCCTACAACGAGAAACGGATGGAAAATCAGATCCGCAATCAAGTTGATTTTCTTTTTCGACTTGTCGTCCTCTTCTTTCGCAGTGCTCATCTGCATCGTCAGAAATCCCACTACCATTGATATGCCGATAGCTTGCACAATATTTAGTGCAGGCAAATGAAAAATGGGAACGACGAACCACAGCCAAAGCCATGACAATACTCATCCCCGAATAATCGCCGCCAAAGTGAATACTCCAGTGAAAAACACCACTATACCAATAACCGCGGCCAGCTCGACCACAAGCAGATCCATGATACGACTCCTTTTTCTTTTCGTGTATTTTCGCCACATATTATTCCCCTGTGACGTTGGGTTACAGATAATCTGTAATAGTTTATTATATCACATGGTTTAAAATTTGTCAATGCATCTATTTAGTTAACTATCTAATTTTATCCAAAATTATTTAAATTTATCTAATTTTGACTAAATTTTGGTGAAAGCCCCCCAATTAATTCTTCCAAAGTCGCCTAAATGGCGATTTTTTGATATAGTAACTAAACTAATAAATTAACGTAATCATATGGAACAGGACCGAATAAAAAACATCGTTAAAAAAAGTTATGCCGGCCTAGCCGCTTCGCAATCAGGTTGCGGTTGCGGCTGTAAGTCAGCTCAAGCCATATCAAAAAGCATTGGCTATTCCGATGAGGACATGAACGTCGTCCCTGAAGCTAATCTTGGTTTGGGTTGCGGCAACCCGACTGCTTTAGGAAAAATTAAAGAAGGTGACATTGTTCTTGATTTGGGTAGCGGAGCCGGGTTTGACGCCTTTCTCGCTGCCAAGAGAGTTGGCGATAATGGCAGGGTTATTGGCATTGATATGACCGAAGAGATGATTGCTAAAGCCGCTGAGAATGCAAAAAAGTATGATTATAATAATGTTGAGTTCAGGCTTGGCGACATTGAGGCCTTGCCGATTGATAATAATTCCATTGATGTCATAATCAGCAATTGCGTAATCAATCTGGCTCCCGATAAATCAAAAGTGTTTAGGGAAGCATACAGAGTTTTAAAATCGGGCGGCAGAATGTATATCTCAGATATCGTGTTATTGGATAATTTAACAGATGAACAAAAAAATGATGAAATTTTGATTGCCGGTTGCGTTGGCGGGGCTTTGTTAAAAGATGATTACATTGCGATTATAAAAGAATCAGGACTTGAAGTTAATATATTGGGGGAAAACAAGGATATTAGCAAAAAGCAGTACCAAGGATTGCCCTTGGAAAGTTTAGCGGTTGAAGCTGTCAAGCCTTAATTGGGTTGGCAACGCCAATATGAAAACAAGCCCTGATATCATTCATTAGCTTTCATTATATTAGCTTTCATTATAAAAGCGCCCGATTCCGTTAGCCGGCGGATAGGGCGTTTTTTATATTGAGGATGGGATTTCAGGTTTTAATATCATTTATAGAATTTAATTTTGTCATCAGCCCTATCCATCGGTTATTATTTTTTGTTTAAAATTATTTATTTTTATGATAAAATTAGTGCATTATGAGACCAAGACAGAGACACGAATCAATTGATGAAAGCGCTCCCGAAGCAGGTATCGGCGGATTAATCGCAACCGCCAAAGAGTCCGGTCATGTGGATTTGCGCTCTTTTTCTCTCGAGCGGTTGGCGCAATTGGCTCAATGGTATCGGGACAGTTTTGAATCTTTGGATAAGGGAGATAGAGTGGAGTTTTTGGAACAATTCATGTCCCTGAATGAATTTGATGACCGGGAAAGCTTGGAGTTTATTAATAAAATAGATTTTGAATCAAGAGCCGAAATCGGTATTTTTATTTATCGCACGCTTGACGGTCTGAAGTTTATCCAAGCCTTTCAGGAATGCTGGCCGGCCATTGATTATGATCAAAGAAGCGAGATGGTCTTGTTTATTATTAAGAAGCGTCCCGCCTTGTTATTGATGATTGCTCCTTTTGTGAAATTAAGCCGGTGGTCCAAGGATGGTCGGTACGTTCTTTTGCCCAATTGGCAACATGAGAGGAGCAAGCCGGCTGACAGTCTGCAAAAAGAACGGTTTTCCGCTTATGAGAAAAGTTCCGAACTGATAGAGGGATTATTGCGGTATTCGGAAAACCATCCTGAAGAAAACAGCAGTGCAGTCAGGGATAATTTGTCCAATATGAATCCGGCCTTGTTGATTCCTTATTTGGATCGGATAGAAAATTTGCATATTTTAAGCAAGGAGCAAATAAAAAATATCGCTACGGCTCCGCAAAGATTTTTGCCGGTAGATATTTTTTATACAACTGAAGATCTTGAAGAAAAAAAAGCGATAATGAAGGAATTGGAGGCTTACCATCCAGATGAAGAAGAGAGGACGGCTCTGAAGTATCTTTATCCGACAGAAATAACCCCGCTTAAGTTAGGCGTTAAGCTGGCGAAAATAGAAAACCGCGCTCTTTTGAGGAAAACCCAGGCGCTGTTGAGTACGTTCCGGGATCGTCAGGGTAAATTGGGCCAGGACAAATTGGATTATTTGTTCAAGTTAGTTGAAGACGGCGTTCCGGTATTCGCTCAAATTGATAATTTGGGCTTGTCAAAAACAGAGCTTGCGGCCTTGCTTAACCGTTGCGTTGAAGAAGAAGATTTTCCTTTCGGCGTCTTGCTTGACTTGAGCGATCTTAAAAAGTTTGTGGAATTCAGCCGTCGCACTGAGTCTGGGTCCGAAGCCGATCTGGAACAATCTTTAATTCGCCAGGTAATCAAAAATTTGCAAGAAAATGGCGAGTATGGCCGCGTAGGCAATGCCGTAGCCTTAAATGCCGAAGGATTTTTTTCGATTTTCAGAGTTAGCGAGCGGCAAAAAATATGGGATGCCGTAAATAAATTTGCCCCCGCTCTTTGGCTTAATAATATAAATTATGCCATTAAACATGGGATTATGACATTTGATGAGCTGATCACGATTAGCTCCGGCGATGATCAAAATTTCATTAAAAAGTATCATAGATTATTATATCACCTGCATCAATTGCGGCGGGAAGGCAAACCGGTAGAGGCGTCGGTAGAATCATTGGCCGGTAAAGCCAAATCGCTTTTTTCCGCCAACCCCTACCTGTTTTTGCAAGCTGACAATTCTAAAATAGTGAAAAGCATTTATTCTCAAGCGGAACAGCAACAATTCATTACGGAACAGCTGACTGGGAATGTCAATTCTTACTTTTTTGAGGCCTTATTGTCGTCTGAATATATTAATCAATATGCTGATGTTTGCCGGAGGCTTTTGGCCGAGAATGGCTATTTATTTGCCGTTGTAACGGAGTATTCCCATATCTGGGAAAGGGCTCGAAGGTTTGTTGAAACTAAAGAATTGATTGATTTGGTAATCCGTCATGCTGAAAGTATAAATTTTTCAACGTTATTTGATGATCTTTATTTAATTGCGGAATTAGGAAAAAAACCGGCCAAAGCGGCGGCTTTGGCGGAGCGTTTAACGGAATTGAATAATTTTTCGGCGTTAGCCCGATTGAACGAGGGAATCAATCGGTATGGCAAAGAAGAACAGAGATTGCAGAAGAAATTGCAATCTTTGCCGCAATTAAGTTATTTAAATGATGAGGAAAAACAGAAAGAAGGCGAACGGCTTAAAAAAGAATTGGCCGAGCTGGTTGATAACGGCTATGAAGCGAATAATCGCAATTTAGAATTATTGGCCAGAGAGACGATAGAAATTTTAATTGAGGCCTGCGAGTCAAACAGGTTTTTGGTTTTTGATGAGAATATCTTAGTAACCGAGGGATTAGATGCGGCTAAATATATCATTAGAGATTTGCCCGGCTATATAGCCGTTAATCCTGAAATATTATTTGAAGTGGATACTCGTCCGAATCGCGGGGAATCATCAATGTTGTGCGAAAACATCTTAGGTGAAGATAAGTATCATTTGCTTATACGAGAAAATGCGAGGCTTTTAGCCTTCAGGAAGAGTGAATATGGAGTCGCTTTTGACAATAAGTTTGTTCGGCCGGAGACATTGAAGCGGATTGAGGAAATGAACCCTTTAATTGGTTTGCTTGCTCAAAGCAAAACAGATTTGGATTATTACTCTGCGGTTTTAAGGCGGGTGATGGAAACGCCATTGGCGGGGCTATACCGAAAGGAATTGGAAAAAATAATCAAGGACAAGAAAGAAGCGGGTGAACCGAGATTGATTACCGGATTTTTTGAAGCGGATAACGATTTTGAACAGCCGGCAAAAAAGATTTTTTTGCTCAACAGCCATGCGGCGATCAGAGCGCATGCCGGCTGGCTGATGTCTCTGCCGGAAAATCAGCAAACCGAGCTTGTAGGCTTATTGGAATTTTCTCTGCTCAATGGTTTGGTTTTTTTGGGCAAAATATTGCAATCAGAGGACTTCAGCGAAGTTAAGAAGGAGTTGCAAGGCGGTATTGAAGAGTTTGTTTTATATGTTTTCGGCCTGGAAGATCTGCCAGAATTGTCTTTTGACAATTTATCAGTTGATTCAACTCGCGCCTTGATGATTTATTATTACAAGTCTTGCAAAAAAGATCGTTATCAGGAGTTGGCCTTTAAGGATTTCATTATTCATGTTTTGAACGGCACCTATGGTTTTTGGCGTGCTTGGGATAGCAACATTGACCCTGAAGACAAACTTTCACAGCTTAATAAATTGAAGGAGAAAAAGCTAATACCCGAGGGTTTGACCTTGGATCAATATCGGCAATGGCTTGATGAGGAAAAGTTTAAGTTTGAAGAAACTCTCGCTTATGATATTTCCGATCTGAAGGCGGGTATTGGCGATATAATCGGTGATGCCGTGGCTGACGGCCATATTACTGAAGAATCCCTTGATTTATCCGGTATTGATGAAAAATACAACACCCTAATTGAGCCGTTGAATATTTTTACCAATCGCCAGAGAGAATTGCGCGAATTGTCTAAAACGGCGGGGTTGACTGAGGAGCGTCAGGCAGAGTACAAGGAGTTGGCTCGTCAGATAGCCGATTATCGCAAAAAACACGAGACTGAGATGACCGCCATCTTAGCGCTTAAATATTTGTCCGGCTTAAAAAATTTAACCGCCCATGAGTTGGAAAATCAAGTATTGATTTTAAAGAATAAAAATCAGGTGCCGTTAAAAAAGGCCCTTAGTTTGTTGGCAGAGCATTTTGGAGAAAAATCCCCTGATTTTATAGGTGATATCAATCGTATCCGCCAATTGCTTGCCGGCGGTTTTGAGCAGATTTATGGCGGTAAAAAAGTTTCAAGAGGAAAGCTTTACTTGACTGACAGGGTTGATTTGGAAACCTATGTCTTTATCGGAGAAAGGCCTGTCGCCTCTTGCCAAAATTACGATGGCCGTAGCGGCCAGAATGCCGGACTGTTATCTTATTTGTCCGACCCCAATGTTAAGATTATTCAAATATACAATGAGAGCGGGGGTATTATCGCTCGCAGCGTTATGCGTTTAGTTGAAGATGATGATAATAAACCGCAATTATTCATTGAGAGAACATATTCAGCCAATCCGCATCCCAAAATTAATGAAGCCATTGTTAATTTTGCCAAGCTTAAAGCGGAAAAAATGAATGTCGGTTTATATGCCTCTGTTTCTGTCGGGTCCAATCAAGGAACGGCAGCGGCCGATCTTCATAATAATAATAGCCGCAGCGCTTATGTTTATACTGATGCGGCCGGCGGTAGAATTCCCAAGGGGCGTTTTACTATCAGGAGCGCCAAGTTAATCCGCTGAGAGAAGTCAACCGGTTAGAGTGGAAGAGGCGGTAATTTTTTACTATAATGCAATATAAAAATGGATAATTCATTTATAACCAATAATCCCTTGCAAGTTTTTTTGGGGCGGGTCGTTATTGACCAGTCATATATTTATATTGATTATTGGTCAATGATACATTTTTGCTCCGGCGCGATTTTGGGGCTGCTGTTTGCCATTTACTGCCCCAAGAGGTATTCTTGGCTATTCACCCTTGCTTTTTTGCTGGTTTATGAGATCATTGAAATCTTTTTGACCGGCATTTTATTCATTACGGAAACGGCGGTAGACAGGATTTGGGATTTGATTATCGGTATGATCGGATTTTTTATCTTTTATTATTTTTTCCATAAAAAATCGTAATTTTTATAGCATTGCCTTATAAACAAAATTAAAAAAAGCCGCCCGGTCAATGCGACCGAGCGGTTTTCATAATGTTCTTAAGCTTTTAATCGCTGTCAAACGAAGCGTTTTACGCAACCCCTTGCTTTTTTAACGGCCAAGGGAGTTTAATCAAGACAAAGCCCGTAAAAGCAATGAGCAGGCCAAGCCAATTAAGCAGTGATGGATTATGAGTCTTATCTATAAGGGAAATGGTTGCAAGTTCCGCCGCCGTCAAAGAAACAACGAAGAGCAGGCCGTCAAAAATCAGGTTTTTTGAGTACTTGCTGATAAACGGCCAGAGCGGAGCGATGTTAATCAGTACCAGACCAATGAACGACCACCAGTTTTGGGTTAAACTGCTCTGCAAGGAAAAGTAGCTCATAGCCATGCCGTCAATTATCGTTAGCGGTATCAATAATCCGTAAACAATCATTTTTCGCCTCCTTAAAGTTTCATCAGTATGAAACCGATGATCACGACAATCACTCCCAGCCAATTATGGCGTTTGAATTTCACGGCGGCGCCTAACAGCACCAGGGCTGAAGTCAGGGTCAGGGTCATAAGAGTGTCGTAAAGCAACATATCAAATGCCAGACTGGCGGAGTCGGGAGCGACGAACGCCCAAAGGGGTATGAGATTCAAGCCGATCATTATCGCCAATATTTTTTTATTTTTGACGCTGTTGTTTTTTTTAGAAAAATAGGCAACGACAGCATAGAAAAATATTTCCAGCGGTACCCAGATCAGGTAAGTTATGGTTACGGGAAACATGCCATCCTCCTTTATTCGATTGAAAAGAACTTTAAGCTTTAAGGCAGATTAGCATTGATCGGCTTTTGTGTCAATTGCATTAAAAAATCCGTTGCCTGAGGCAACGGATGATGAATGAACGAGATAGCAATGCGATTTAAGCGACGCGCCGATCGGTGTTTTCAGGCGGTCTCTGATTAATCCAAACCAGCTTCCAGTCACGCTGTCTATCGGCGGCCATTCTCATCAGACTCTCTGCGATAAGCCAGACGCCGGTGTGGCAGTCAATTATTACCGAATCAAAGCCTTTTTCAGCCAACCCTTTAAGCAGAGCGTTCAATCTGACCGTTATTTCTCTCCAGCATTTTTCATTGCTGATCAGCATATTGAAACCATCGCTAAGATTCCCAGACAACTTAATCAGCGGCTTTTTAGCCAGCAACTTTTGAGGAGTACCGCCTGCCCGTCGCCGGACCCGGATATTAATCTTGGTATTTTCCAAATTAACGCTGCGGAGTTGCAGAATAACACTGAAAGATTGGTAGGGAACGATCAAATCGCTAAGATCAAAATCTTTAGTGTCAGCGGCCAGCATATATTGTTCCAGAAAAGCTACGGTGTTTTGCGCCAGGTTTTCTCTGAAGGCGCTGTCCGTCAACAAGGGCATTAAGCCGGCGCCAATGACATCCAGATCAATAACGCAAACCTGTCGGCCCTTGGCGCTCATTTGTTTCGCCAAAGCCAGGGCATTGGTGCTTTTGCCGACTCCGCCGCACCGAGAATGAAAACTGATGACTTGCAGTTTTTTCTCGGTCGGTTTATTTTTCTTGGCCATTTTTGTTCTCCCGGTTTTAATTCACGCGTTTTAATTCTTTAATTCTTTGCGGCATATAGTCAGAGAAGAATTCAAAGAAAGCCTCTTCGGAAGGAAATACTTTAGTGGCGATATCCATAAACGGGCTGGCGTGCTGGCTGGGCCAGATCACAAAAACATTTTTACCGGTTTCAAAGCCCCTGGTGCATTCGTCGCTGACGCCCTTAGAGAGGGTTGTTCCCAGCGGGTAATAAGCGACTTGGTCGGAGGCTTTGGGAATATACCAATTCAGGTCCCGATGAACCGTATGCCGACGAATAATCAATTCTTCTTTGGCGGAGAGCCCGGCGTTTGATTCCATATCAATCATTCTGGGATCAATGAGCGGCGTTGGCAGTCCGGTTAAGCGGCGCCCCAAAGTAAGAAGTTTTTCTTTAAACTTCGTAATCATTTGATCCGCCTCGGAACTGGCGTCAGTCATGGGCATTTGGAAGTAAATCAAGAAAGCGCTGGCCAGCAAGCTTTCAATAGTCAGGGGGTCCTGCCGGCCGGGCAGAACGTAATGCGGTTTGCCGAGATTGGAAGCCAGTCCTTCAACCGTATTTACTTCCGCATTGCTCCACAATAATAGGTCGCGCAGACTGTGATTTTGTACCCGACCCTGCGGCGTGGCCAATTGCCGTTCCCTGACGGTGGACGGTTTTTCAATCAGTGTAATAAACATGTCGGGGTTGAGTTGACGCAAGTGACGCCAGTCGTAGGCGTTAATAAACACGTCATTCCAGAAAAATTGAGCGTGCAGATCAATAACCAACCGATCGCATTTTTCTTGCTTATTGGCGACCGAAGCCAAGATGGAATCAAAAACCCTGTTTTCTAAAGCGGCCAACAATTCCGGATTAAGGTTAAGTAAGTTTTCCGGAGTTATCGGAGGTTTTTGCGGAGTTTCTTGAGCCAGCGTCAGCAGCATATTGCCAGAATGATAACTGTTGATTTCCAAGCGGCTGGGATCAGCCACGGCATACTCGTTGCAGAATCTTGTGCTACCGCTGCCGGGAATGCCCGTAATTACGATCTTCTTGCTTCTTGGCATGGTATTTTCCTTTCTTTTTTTATTCTGTTTTAAGGTCCGGCGACTAATATTCACATACCCCTTTTTATCATATTACACGCAATATGTCAATAGATTTTTAGCAAATTATGTCCAACTTGGTTTATTTATGATAAAATTAGATTACTTTTAATACTAATTTATGAACAAGGCTGAGACAGTAAAAAATAAAAAAGTCGCCGTATTTGATATTGACGGGACGATTTTTCGTTCCAGCTTGTTGATTGAGGTGACTGAGGCGCTGATTGGCGAAGGATTGTTTCCGGCCTCGGCCAAAAAGGTTTATGCCAAGTCGTTCATCGCTTGGCTTAATCGCCAAGACTCCTATGATAAATATAT
>Ga0172379_10002072_pt1 | contig 37008 bp, 41 predicted proteins | sample GrowelOW334metaG_FD_119756 | JGI IMG/M metagenome (GOLD analysis project Ga0172379, IMG submission 119756) | Groundwater microbial communities from an aquifer near a municipal landfill in Southern Ontario, Canada - Groundwater well OW334 metaG | ecosystem: Environmental > Aquatic > Deep... | reverse complement strand
GTCGCTGCGTCAGACTTTCGTCCATTGCGCAAGATTCCCAGTTGCTGCCACCCGTAGGTGTAGGACCCGTGTCTCAGTGTCCTTGTGGGGGGCCACGCTCTCACGCCCCCTACCCGTCGTAGCCTTGGTGAGCCATTACCTCACCAACTAGCTGATAGGATACAGGCTCCTCTCCCGGCGACCAGTTAAGGTCTTTGATCCGTAGACCTCATGGGGTATTACCCCGCCTTTCGGCGAGCTATCCCCCACCAAGAGGTAGATTCCTGTATATTCCTCACCCGTCTGCCACTAAATTAGTATTGCTACTAGAATCGTTCGACTTGCATGCTTAAGGCACGCCGCCAGCGTTCATCCTGAGCCAGGATCAAACTCTCAAAAAGAGTTTAAATCCAAAAAAAGATTTACTCAAAAAAGAAAAACGGTACTACCATCTCTTTGAAAATTAGATAAGTAGTTATTGAGTTGTTAAAGAACAAGATTTGTTATATGCGAGCACAAAAAATCCCGCCTAGGCGGGATTTCCCCTTAACCTAGACAAGCAAGGTGTATTCACATATGTAGGGGAATTTTAACACATGAGGAAGGAATAGCAACGACCTATAATCATGAAGATTGGTGGCCAGTGTGCCAAGTATAGGCGGATTTAACAATAGATTCGAGATCGGAGTGGGCGGGGGACCAGGATAGCTCGGCTTTGATCCGAGTCACGTCAGCCACCAGCTCATTGGCGTCACCAGGGCGGCGAGACTCAGATTTGACGGAAACGCTTTTGCCGGAAACACGTTCGACCATGTCGATAATTTGTTTGTTGGAATAGCCGGTACCGGTGCCGGCATTATAGGCAGTTGTATTACCCCCAGCCATCAATTTGTCGGCGGAGAGAATGAAGGCATGTGAGAGGTCGAGCACATGGATATAGTCGCGGATACAGGTGCCGTCGGGAGTTGGATAATCGGTCCCAAAAAGGGTAAATTCACGACCGGCTAATTGGGCTTGAATAATATTGGGAATGAGATGAGATTCGTCGTGATGATCTTCACCTAAAGTTCCGGTGGCGCCGGCGGCATTGAAAAAGCGAATAGAAATGGAGCGAAAACCGTGAGTTTGGTCATATTGCTTGAGCATATTTTCAACATCGAGTTTGGTTTGACCGTAGGGGTTTTCGGGATGACAGGGTTCGTCTTCGGGAATAGGTAAGTGTTGAGGATTACCATAGACTCCGGCTGAACTGGCAAAGACCAACTTATTGACGCCGGCTTGGACCATGGCTTTAAGAAGATTCTCTGTACCGAGAACGTTATTTTCGTGATATTTGGTGGGGTTAGCGACACTCTCCCCCATTTGGATATAGGCGGCAAAGTGCATAACCAGGTCAGGTTTGAGAGAAGTAAGGGCGGAATCTAAATCGGCGGGGTGGAGCAGATCACCTTTAATAAAGGGAGTGGAACCTAATTTGGAAGGGCTGTGCGAGACAAAATGATCAAAGACGGTGACAGAGTGACCAGTGTTGATTAGTTCGTGGGCAGTAATGGACCCGATGTATCCAGCTCCACCGGTAATTAATATATTCATTTTGGACGATTCCTGATTTTAGTAGTCAGATAAGAGTATTTGTTGAGTATAACAAGAAAAACGATGGCACCCAAGGTATCGAGAAACCAATCGAGTGGGTCGGCGGATCGACCAGGAACAGTGCGCTGATATATTTCGATAAATAGACCATAAAAACTGGTGAGGGTGATGGCGAGAAGACTGGCAAAATGAGAGCGGGACAAGAAAATGGCTTGGACCCCGAAAAAAAAGAAATGAGCAAAGGACATGAGAATTGCTTGAAACAAAGTGTCTTGGGTAACAATGACTTGAGGGGTAGTGGTGAGGCGCCAAATAAGCAGAGCCCAAGCGAAACTAAAAATTAACCACAATTTTTTTGGCATGAAACACATTATACGTCAGGATGAGTGGATTGATGAGTACGGCGATATCCAAAAAAACCAGCGAGGGAGATGAGAACTAATCCGGCTCCAGAAATGATGGCGGTCTTGGCTCGAGAGCGATTGAGGGTGGGTTTGGAAGAGATCACGGGGGAGGGAGAAGCTGAGACCCCAAAGGCTGAGAGATTGATGTCGATAGTTTGACCAGCAATAGTGCCAGTTTCCTCAAGTTTGAGCGAGGGGGAAGAAAGGGGGCTAGGTTTGAGCGAAGGCTTGGGAGAAGGTGGAGGGGTGGGAGAAGGAATCGGAGTCGGAGTGGGAGTGGGGGTGGGAGTAGGCGAAGGGGTAGGAGACGGCGAGGGGGAAGGAGACGGAGCAGGATTACTGGCATTTTGCGTGGGGAAACCGGTAACCCAGTTTTCGCTGCCGTTGGGACTTCTAAAAACGGATTTTTCCGCAGTCAGTGAACCATAGGTGTATTGATCGATGATATTGGCTGAGGGAGTCGCATTATCGTATAACTTGAGAGTATCACCTCCGTTGTTGAGCCAGCCTTCATTGTGAAAAAAGACACCATAACTATGACTAGCAAGCGAACCAGAAAGAACTAAATCATCGGTATGATTAGTATTACCGTCTTCGAGTAAAAAACCGGTTAAGTCGATTAAAGTATCACCATCGTTATAGAGTTCAATCCATTCGGGATTGGTGGCGGGAGAGATTTCGTTAAGCAAAACTGCGGCTCTTACTGGGGCAGGAACTAACAGTAAGATGATTATGATTGGAATGAAAGAAATTATTCTAAGGGACACCACGTGATTCCTGGTTGAGGGTCACAAAGCGTGTAATTGCCGCTGGCATCACGACATTCTTCGGGAGCAGGCACACATTGACTTTGGGGTTCTACCGAGGGATTAAGAGGACAGTAAATTACTCCCTGGACAATATATTTGCAGGCAGGTTTGGCATAGGCACAAGCCGGAGGCTGGACACAGTTGGCTGAGGGGGAAGGGGTGAGAGAGGGAGAGGGAGAGGGAGTCGAAGAAGGGGAAGGACAAACAGCTGGACACTGACGCTCAGCTTGGGTCAACCAGTAGCCAACCGTTTTACATTCAGTATTTCCTCTGGGAGAACTGATGCGGGTGTTGTTAACAGAACAGCGAGCAATGAATTTGCGGAATAATTTGGGTCCACAGGAATCGGAAACTTGGAACAAAGACAAAATATTGTCGTTACAGGAAGGGGAGGCGGTGGGAAACTTGATTTCATTAATTTCTGGGGTAGAAGTAAGGGGAAAAATATTGATCGAAGCGATTTGACCATTGTCGGTCACGGCATAATACAGTCCGGCAGCACACAGACCCAAAAAAAGAATCATGCTGATTAATTTGAGAGGAAGATTGAGATGGGTCCAGCGAGTGAGGGCACGATAAATTAAATTGGGTTTATGAGGGGGAACAATAGTTTCGGGAAGTTCGGGTAACATACTTAATCAACTGTAGAATAGTTATGGATGGTGGTCAAGTGGTGAGTGTTAGTTTACCGTCACCCGATCGACAGCGGCAATCGAACTAAGGGGGTAGCGGGAAGTAAATTTGAGATTGTGGCCGTTTTCGGGGAAGGGATCATTAATGAGATAGTCGTCACCATCTTTGGCTTTAACGACAAAAAAGTGTTCTGGGCGAGAGGAACCATATTGGATGATACCGACAATGACTGGTTTGCCAGGATTACTTGCCAGTTCATTGTCGAGGGCAGAGCGGGAGTAACCAATACGAGTGCGGGTGGTACCGACTCCGGCAATCGACCAGCTTCCCTGCCGGAAATCACCAAAAGAGAAGAGTTCGGGTTGATCGGCAATATTCCCGGGAGTGACGCTCTTGCCGTAATAACTCATGACCATGGCCATACTGGTAATAAGACAGCCGGAACTAGCCAGGGTATAGTTGGAACCAGGGAGTAGGCGAAGAGCCCAGTCATCTTCCCGTTGGTTGTAGTAGGTTCCCCAACCAGAATCGGCTTGGGTGGTGCCGGAAAGAACACTGGCTCCGCCTTGTCGGCTGACATAGGTAGTAAACGCATCGAGTTGGGCTTGAGCCGAAGCGCGAAGTTGTTGATAACGAGCTTCATCGTTTTTGGTTTCGGCGAGCAGTTTATTTTTGGCAGCAACTTGCCCAGCCAGGGCAGCCTTTTCCCGATCAAGAACGGATTTAAGTTGTTCAATTTCGGCTTGTTTAGTTTCTTTGGCGGTTTTTTCCTGATCAAAATCAAGTCGGGATTTTTCGAGGGCCAAAAGGAGAGTGCGATCATGATCACGAACTTTTTGTAAATATTCTGAACCACGGGCAACTCCAGAAAGTCCGGAAGTTTGAGCGACAAAGAGAGCGGGGAAAGGAACATGGTACATATAGCTTTCGCGGACCCGAGCCATAAATAGGCGGGTTAAATCATCAAGAGAATAATCTAAACTCTCAATTTTCCCGGAGAGATCGGTGATTTCAATTTCAAGGCGATTGATTTCCGCAGTTTTGGCGGCAATTTTGGCAGTGGTTAATTGGATTTGGGTATTTAACACGGCCAGAGCTTGGGCCAGAGTTTGTTTCTGGCCGGAGAGTTGGTTTAATTTGGCATTGCAGTCCTCAACATAGGTTTTGAGTGAGCCTTCGTCGGTGGGAATTGTTTCCCCACAGACGGCGGCGCGAGCCAGAGAATGAGGAAATAGGAAATAGAAAATAGGAAATAGGAAAATACTTGTCCAGAAAAATAAATTCTTCATCGGCCCAAACGGCGAGTTGCAATCAAACTAGAAACCGCCCCCAAGATAGCCCCCAATAATAACTCACCCCCCAAGATGATAGCCATGACCCAGAGGGGAACGGGCAAGAGAGGGATACCAGTCAAAAAATCAATCAAGTTGGGAGTAGTGTAGAGAAGAACTAGATAAGAAATCCCCCACCCTAAAAAGGCGCCAAGGAGACTATATAAAATCCCTTCGACCAAAAAGGGAGAGCGAATATACCAACTGGACGCGCCAAGGAGGGCGAGGGTTTTGAGTTCATTTTTCTTATTACTAAATTTGAGGCCAAGAATAATAATAATTGTAGTCACTGAGGCAAAAACGAGTAGTCCAGAGAGAATAGCTCCTCCCCAACGCAGACCATTGACCCATTTGGCGAGAGTGTCGATCACGTCCTTTTGGAAAACGACTTCTTCGACATAACTACTTTGCTGCATGGTTTCGGCGATACTAGCCAAATCGGTAACATTTTTGGCTGACACTTCGAGGGAGGCAGGGAGAATGTCGGCGGTGACCATTTCCAGCAAGAGAGGGTTGTCTTGGTTTTGCTCACGATAAAGAGTGAGGGCATCGGATTGGCTGATATAGGTGGCTGATTCAATGGCTTTGCCCTGAGTAATTTGAGTTTTGAGCGCTTCTACTTGAGCGGGAGTAGTCCCATCTTTAAAAAAAGCCGTGACCTGAGGACGAGATTGGAAAAATTGCAGTAATTGGTGGCCACCGAGGGCGGCGAGAGAGGAAACCGAGATAATAAAAAAGGTGACGGTGGTCATAATCACCGCGGCAATTGATTGATAGGGAGAACGGCGAATCAATTTGAGGGTAGTACGAAATTTTGTCATAATTTTAATCTATCAGACTTTGTCCTGACTTGCTTCTTTTTTGGCGTGAGACACATGTTTGGCGGTATCGTGAACGAGCGCGCCATGATCCAAGCGGAGACGGCGGAATTTGTAATCTCTGAGAAGATCGAGGTCGTGACTGGCCATAATGACGGTAGTTCCTTGAGAATTGATGTCCTCGAGTAAATGAATAATGGCAGAGCCAGTTTTGCTATCGAGATTGCCGGTTGGTTCGTCGGCGAAGAGAATTTTGGGTTTGGGGGCAAGAGCCCGGGCAACTCCAACCCGCTGGAGTTCCCCACCGGAAAGTTGAACGGGGAAATCATCAGCCTTGTTGGCAAGACCAACCAAGTTAAGCAGTTCGTTGCGGCGGGTGGTCGCGTCGGATTCGGAAAGACCCAGGATATCGAGAGCGAGATCAACATTTTCGGCGATGGTACGATCGGGGAGCAGTTTGAAATCCTGGAAAACTACCCCGACTTTGCGACGGAGGAGAGGAATGTTTTTGGCGGGGATTTTGGCAATATCATCGCCGTCAACGACAATCTGACCGTTATTGATCCCGATCTCACGAATGATCGCTTTCACTAACGTGCTTTTGCCAGCCCCAGAGGGACCTTCGACAACGACAAACTCCCCTGCCCCTACGGCAAAAGAGACACTGTCAAGCGCAACGGTGCCGTTGCCATATTTCTTGGTAACGTTGTCAAAAATTATCATCTTATTCGGCAAGTTCAATATTGTTAATTTCGGCGGCGTTGAGTTCGAGGACTTTGAGTTTGCCAACATCCATGAGCCAGCCGGCTTTTTTGCCTTGGTTAGTTTCTCCCCAAACCTCCACTCGGTGGCCAATAAACATATCTAAATCAACAACCGAGGAAGTGATATAGACCCATTGGCTCTTGTTGGTTCCTCTTTCGATGTGGTGACTACCTTCGCCATCGATTCCGCCAGGTTGGAGGACACCTTCGGCAGTATCACGGAAAGTAGCTTCGTCTTTGGTACCAAAGGTCTCGCCAACTTTGACAGATCCGGCCGAGGTAGGATTTTGAGTTAATTGAGTTCCAACACTGCCGCCACTGGCAACGAGTTTTTTCTGCGCGAAGAAGTAACCAGTACTTAAGCCCGCTAAAATACCGACAATAATTAGGCTGGGGACGAGAAAATTCTTTTTGACCGGTTCCATAGGTAACTCCTTTGTGGGCAGTTGATTATTAGTAGTAGTCGTTGGGGCGGTTTCGGTATCTAACTTAATGGGTTTGAGTTCATCCATAAAATCCTCCTACTTATTTAGCGTCTGTTTCACTATAACACATCCTAGTGTGCAGATTGTAAGAGTGATATTCTTATTGTATAATTATAGGATATGGCAGAAGAAACCCTTAAAGAAAAAACTAGTAGATTGATTGGTCAGGACATTGTTTTGGCTGTTGATGGGCCAATTTCAGTAAAATTATGGGCAAGGATGTTTAAGAAGCTCTACGGTGTTCGTGTTTTTGAACATGTTAATGATGTGCCTGAGGATTTGTTGTTATATATGAACAACCATGGTTTGTTGCATGGTATTCTTCACGCTGTAACTAATGATGATAAAAGCATTATTCCTGCTTTTAAGGCTGGTAAGAATTTGGTAGTTTTGCGACGCGGTTATGATATTGCTACTCCGGGAGATTTAGCCTCATATGCTGAGATCGAGAAGGCTGGAATACCTGTTATATCGCGCGATCCCTACGAGAATAGGGATTATACCCCTGAAGCTATTTTATCTACGTTATTACAAGTTATCGAAAAACGTAAATCTTGTTAAGTACATTAATTCAACATTTTCAGCTCGGCTTGGATAAAGCCGTCGAGATCGCCGTCAAGGACACTTTCCGCATCACTGGTTTCGTATTCGGTGCGCACATCTTTAACCAATTTGTATGGGTGGAGAACGTAGCTTCTGATTTGATTGCCAAAACTGGCGACTTTGTACTCGCCTTTGGCGTGACTTATCTCGGTTTTGCGTTTGGCTTCTTCGATTTCCCAGAGTTTGGCTTTGAGTTGACGGAGACAAATATCCCGATTACTTTGCTGATAACGTTCTTGGGTACTGACAATGACAATGCCTGAGGGCTTGTGAATCAAACGCACAGCGGTACTGACTTTGTTGACGTTTTGACCACCATGACCTCCGGCGCGAAAGAACTGCCACTCAATATCCTCATCTTTGACCACAACTTCGGGAGTATCTTCTTCGACGGCGGGGAGGACTTCCACCAAAGCAAAGCTAGTTTGGCGAAGATTATCGGCATTAAAAGGTGATTGACGAACCAAGCGATGAGTGCCTTGTTCACGTTTTAAAAGACCATAGGCATTTTTGCCTTTGAACTTGATCATCACGGATTTGATTCCGGCTTCGTCCCCCCGAGTTTCATCAAGAATTTCGTAGCCCCAGTTGTTGCGTTCGGCAAAGCGGAGATACATCCGTTCAAGCATCCCAGACCAATCCATAGCTTCGGTGCCTCCTGCTCCCGCGTGAATACTCAAAATGGCTTCGAGGCTATCAAAACGACCGGCAAGGTAGGTGGATAGTTCGAGTTTGGAGAGAGCACTTTCGGCGATACCTTGATATTTGGCGACATCGTCATCTAATTCGAGGGCAGTTTCGGCATCACTAATGGTACTTTCGACATGAGCGACTGAGTCGAGTTGGTCGTTAATGGCAGATAAACGTTGGCTTTTTTTCTGGGCGTTGTCACTTCCCCAAAAATCTCCCGACTCCATTTCTTTGAGGAGGGCGTTTTTTTCGGCGGTTAAATCATTCAGCTTGAGTTTGGATTTAATATCATCCAGGCGCACAGTAAAGTCAGTCATGAGGGTATTGTACCAGGAGCACGGCAACTACTAGGGTTGATCCCTTGTAATGCAAGGGATCAACCCTCGCAAAGATGTTTAACAAGATCAATATTCGCTTTGTCGGGACCGGAGCCGTCACCGGGTACCTCGAGAATGAGGGGAAGGTGAGCTAGAGACGGATGATTGATCAAACGAGCGAGAGCTTGAGTACCAAGATACCCGTCACCAATGTTTTGGTGCATGTCATGACCGCTCCCTAGTTTGGTTTTGCTATCGTTGAGATGCAAGAGCTCAACTTTGTCCAAGCCAACGGTAGTTTCTATTTCTTTGATCCACATTTCCAAACCATTCTCAGTTGTGAAGTTGTAGCCGGCTTCGAAAGCGTGGGCAGTGTCCAGACAGATTTTAAGGCGTTGGTTGGGAAGAGCAGTTATAATTTCACCTAGCTCGAGAAGAGAACCGATTTTCCCCTGCTGACCAGCAGAATTTTCGAGTAGCAAGATTGATTCAGAGGGAGTGTTATCTAAGACTTCTTTGATTTGAGAAATCACATAACCCTGAACATTGGACCAACCCCTACCCTGATGAGAGCCAATATGCAGGACCACTCCGGCACTGCCGATGGCGGCAGAGTTGGTTAAGTCCATGATGAGCGCTGATTTTGATTTGGCAACAAGCTCGGGATTGTCGGACGCGAGATTGGTTAGGTAAAGTGCGTGAATATAAACCGGATTGAGATCGTGCTGACGAACTGACAGCCGGAAAGAGGAGGCGAGCGAAGAAGAATAGAGAGTTCGGGCCCACATGCGGGGGGAACCGGCAAAGATCTGCATGGCATTCCCACCGATCGCCAAAGTGTTGGTAATTGCCTTGGTCAAACCACCGGCACAAGAAACGTGAGCGCCAAGCCGTCTATTGGTTATCATTTTCGTACTCGGTTACAACTGTTTTGCAGTAATTATATTGGAGTTTTTGAGCTTGATCTTGGGGGAGATCTTTAATTTTTTGTTGCAGATCAGAAATGGCTTGATTAATGATGGGTTCGGCCGTGCCGCCACTCACCTGATTGGCCAAATTTGTGACTCCGGTAATTCCGCGATTGATACTCTCACCCAAAACTGATTCGAGATTTTGCCACAATTGATCGGGGGCGGAGAGAGTTATACCATCTGAACTGGGAGCACGGAAAAGTGGGGGGGAGGAAGAATAGGTGGATTGCCGATAAAGGAGATAGCCGCCGTAGGTTAATCCGGTAAGGATAAGGAAAACAAGAAAGAATCTCATGTAGTTTAGTATACCCCTACTCATAACGAAGAGCATCGATGGGGTTGAGAGCGGCGGCTTTTCTGGCGGGGAAGACACCGAAGATGACTCCGGTAGCCAGCGATACCCCGAATGCCAGAAGGATGGAATTGAGGGCAGGAGTCGCGGGGAAGAAACGGCGCATAGCAAAAGTCCCAAGCACACCTAAGATGATTCCAATCATTCCCCCCAATGTCGAGAGAACGACTGACTCGATCAAAAACTGCACCATAATGTTACTGGGAGTAGCCCCCAAAGCTTTGCGCAAACCGATTTCCCGCGTGCGCTCGGAGACTGCTACTAGCATGATATTCATAATCCCAATTCCACCCACTACCAGCGAAATGGCAGCAATCCCGGCTAAACCGACAGTCAGAGTACTTAAAATGGTCTGAATAGTTTCGAGAATTTCCGATTGGTCGGTGATCGAAAAATCTTCGGGATTTAAGCGTTTGGCTAGAGCGACGGCGATTTTTTCTTTGCCCCGATCAATTTCTTGTTCGTCAACCACCTGGACAAGAATCATGGAAATTTTGTCGAATCCGAGAGCGGTTCGGGCGGTGGTAATCGGTAGATAAATGGCGCTATCGATATCCGGTCCGCCAAAACTACCGCTGCTTTTCGGTTCGGCGACACCGATAATGTCGAAGCGGATACGGTTAATGGTAATTTTTTGACCCACCGGATTCTCACCGGAATAGAGTTTGTCGGCAATCTTGCTGCCAATCACGGCAACTTTCCGGTTACTTGAGACATCGGCTTCCGAAAAAAAGCGGCCTTTGGTAGTTTTGGTATTACGCAGAGTGGAATAGGCTGGGGTAGTTGCCATAATGAAACCACTGCGTTTCCCTTGGTCGCTCCTAAATTCACCTGAACCTTCAATCACGGGAGCCACATCTTTTAGGGGATAGCCTATTCGTTCAAGAGTCGAAACGTCGGCCAAAGATAATTTGGAAGTAGAGAGTGAGAGTGCGGCGGCGTCCGGATTGAATCCCCCTTCTTCACTGACAATTTCCCCGGGACTGACAATCAGTAGGTTTGATCCTAGGGTCTTGAATTGATCTTCAACAAAGACGGTGAGGCCATTGCCAATCGATGTGAGGAGAATGACAGAGAGAACACCAATCACTACTCCCAAGGTCGTGAGAACAGAACGCATTTTGTTGCGTAAAATAGAGACTGAAGCGGTGCGGGCGATAACCGCGAAGTTCATAGTTTTTTCCTTTTATCACTTTTGATGCGACCATCAAAGATGTGGATGATGCGGTGGGCCATTTTGGCGAGTTCTGGATCATGGGTCACAATGACAATGGTTCTCCCCTGTTTATTTAAATTCTTTAAAATTTCTACCACTTCGTGGCCACTTTTGCTGTCTAAATTGCCGGTTGGCTCGTCGGCGAAAATAACGGCTGGATCGTTAATGAGAGCGCGGGCAATGGCTACCCGTTGTTGCTGACCACCCGACAACTGATTGGGATAATTGCCTAAACGTTGGTCTAAACCCAGTTCACTCAAAATTTTGATGGCTTTTTGCTGCAAAAGTTTGGCATCGCCTCCGTTATATATGGTAGGCAAAAGGACATTTTCGACAGAGGAAGTCCTAGGCAATAGATTGAATTGCTGGAAAATAAAACCTACATAGTGGTTGCGCAAACGGGCAGCTTCGGCCTCAGAAAGATCGGAAACATCGCGACCGGCCAAAGTGACGGTACCCTTGCTCTGCCGATCCAAAAGACCCATGATATGCATGAGGGTTGACTTGCCGCTTCCAGAGGGACCAATAATGGCGACTAATTCACCGGATTTGATTTCGAGGGAAACGTCATCGAGGACACGGAGAGTCTCATCTCCTAATTGGTAATCTTTGCTGACATGAAAGAGGGATAAAACAGAATCAGGAGAGGTCTTATTTTTCTTGGTAGACATGTTCGCCTTCGGCCATACCGCTGAGAATTTCGATTTGTCCATTGTTTTCGATGCCCGTCGTCACGGTTTTGGCTAGATATTTATTCCCCGATTTGACGTAGACGACAGTCTTGCCGTCGAGGGTAGTCACGGCCGCCGAGGGAAGCAAGACGGCGTCGTCTTTGCGGGACAGAATGATGGCGGCGGTGCCGTTTAAACCCAGACGAAGATCGGCCAGGTCAGAGGCAGACAAAGGCATTTTGATGGTATAGACCGTGCCAGTCGTAGTTTCTTTGGGACTAAAAGAAATGGAACCGACTGAGGAAGAATAAATTTTATCAGGGAAAGCGTCGAGGGTAATTTGGACGGATTGACCGGAATGGACTCTAACTAGTTCGGTTTCGTCAAGATCGGCAACGAATTGTAAGCTTAGAGGATCAACGACAACCCATTTGTCGGTAGCGGCAACAATCGAACCGGCAGAAACAGAGGGTGATTCGACAAGAATACCAGAGATGGGAGAGTAAATTCGAGAGAGCTTGAGAGCTAAATCTTGGTATTCCACATCTTTGACGGTATTGTCGAGTTGATATTGATTTTTTTCGAGAAGTCGACGCAGTTCTTGATCGATATCACCATCATCAATGTTCTTTTGATAATCGTCTTGCCCTTGATCAAATTCACCACGTTCGATGGCATAGAGATTGAGTTTTTGCTCGAGGACTTTGTGAAGTTGACGACTGTCGAGACTGGCGAGAGTCTGCCATTTGGCAATCGAATCACTTTCTTGGGCGCCGACGTAGCTAGTTAAACCTCCAGTGAGGAAGCGGAGGGTAGCATATTTTTCGGCGTCGACTTCACCGGAAAGTTCGAGGGTTTCTTGAATATTGCCCCGAGTTACCGTGTATTCTTCGTAACTGACTTGGCGAGTGTTGATAAAACGATAGATACCAAAAATAATGGCCAAAAGAATAAGACCAACAACGAGTTTATGGGTTTTAAGCCAAGTCAACATATGGGGGCTATTGTACTAGAGGTGGAAGAGATTGCCAATGAGCATCCCGATCAAGACAGCAAAACCGCCTAACAAAAACATACGAGTGGCCCGCCGAACGGGACGAGGTCTGTGGTACCAAATGGCAGTACTGTAACCGAGTAACCAAAGACCAATTAATGAGCTAATAACCGAGGTTAATATTGCGGGATACCCGCGCAAAAAAAGGTAAGGAGCAAGAGGGATAAAGCCGGCGACAATATAGGAGAAAAGCATGATTAATCCGCCCTTGAGAGCTAAAAGCGGATGGGGAGTACTGCCAGTCATCTCTTCGGTGGTTTCTTCGGTTACAAAACTACCAATACCCATGGAAAATCCTTCGACTACAATCAAAACAATTCCTGTAGTAAGGATTGCACGGCCAGTTAAATCGGCGGTGGCTACTCCAGCTAAAAGGCCGACAGTGGAAACCAATGAGTCCTCGACTCCAAAAATAAAATTACGGAGGAAAGTATCGTCTTGATGATGGCGATGAAGCAGGCGAAAAATACTCATATATTTGTCGGGGATGGGTGAATTGAACACCCGTCTCACCGACCCCATCGGCGAATTCTACCGTTAAACTAATCCCCGACTTCGCTAAAGCTACGTCGGGCAGGCCCGAATAATAAATAGATCGAGTAAGCCCGATGTCTTAGCGATAGGAGCTATTTTATCACACGGAAATTAGGCTAGGCGAGCAGCGACATCATCCCAGTTGATAATGTTCCAGAAAGCGTCCACATATTTACCCCGATCATTTTGGTAATCGAGATAATAAGCATGTTCCCAAACATCCAAAACTAACAAAGTCTTGGTTTCAAGCACAGAGAGAAGGTTGTGATTTTGGATTTGAATAATGTGCAAGTCGTCGCCATCTTGAATAAGAGCTACCCAACCAGAGCCTTCGACACTTTTACTGGCTCCGGCAAATTCGGCTTGGAAAGCGGTGAAACTACCGAACTGTTCATTAATTTTTTCTAGCAGGGAGCCAGTGGGAGCATTGTCTTTGCTGGACTTGCGTAAATTTTTCCAAAAAATGCTGTGCAATTTGTGCCCACTCATGTGGAAAGAAAAATCGCGCATGACCGCTTTGTAATCGATTTCAAGTCCTTCACCGGCGCGAGCTTTTTCGAGTTTATCCATCGCGGCGTTGACTCCGGTCACATAGGCCAAGTGATGTCGGGTATGATGCAGGGTCATGATGGCTTTGGAAATAACTGGTTCGAGGGCGTCGTATTTGTAGGGAAGGTCAGGGAGTTCTAACCGCTTGTGTTTGAGATTGGTCATACCATCCTCCTATTAATACTGTGACTTAACAAGGGATAGTATAGCACATCAAGGAGTATTTTGCCGGATTTGATCCCAGTAAGCACCGCGGCGACAGAGGAGATTAACGTCACTAGGATTGGCCAAAATAGCATGGATTGCGCGTTCGAGCAGAATATTATTTTGAGAGCCTTTGACCAAAATCCAAGCGTTGGGAGTGAGGTCAGAAAGAAGAAATTGATTTAAGCTGGACATCGAGGTGAAGTGGTGAGCGGGGAAGTGACGAGTTTTGAGCCTGGGCAGAGTATAAGTCAAAGTTTCGGGGCCAAAAAGAAGGACTTCGTTGCTGTAACGGATAATTTGATCAGCCAAAAGTTGATGTGCGTGTTTACTGGAAGACCCAAGTTCACGCATGTCACCGAGAACGGCGATTTTTTTGGCGCGGCCACCCAGTTTGGACAAAAGCTGGAGAGCTTCGAGCATGGTAACTGGAGAGGCGTTATAACTAGAATCTATAATGTGAGTGTGATTTTTCCCGTCCAAAAGACGGAGACGGCCGGCGGGAGCGTGGTAATTTGTGAGAGCGGTAAGACTGTGCTTTGGAGGGATACCCAAAGCAGCACTAGCAGCAATCGCGGCGGCAAAAGTGTAACCATACTGGGCGGAGAAAATATCGGTTAATTGGAGAGAGTAGGTTTGATTTTGGTAGGTAAAGTCAAGACGAAATCCGGCACGGGAAATGACGGGCAGGGTAAAACATAGATTTGAACGTGCGGAAGTACCAAAAGTAAGCAGCCGCGCGGACAGTTGGGGTAAGTAGGGTAGAAAATCTACTTGATCCGCGTTAACCACAGCGGTTCCGGGAGAATGGACCGCGAGGGCGAGCTTCATTTTTTCCTGGGCGATACGGGCTTGAAGTTTGGCTCGCCGCCTTTTCGGATCACGGTCTTTGATCAGAGAGTCAAAAGCGAAGGCATGAGAGATTGAGGCATTAAGGATAATGGCGAGATCAGGTTTAATAAAACGAAGAAGATAACCCATGTTTTTGGGTGGAAACGGAGAGTCCACTCCCATCTCAACAATGTAGTAGCGAAAGTGTTCACGGGTAAGGAGTCGGAATGGAGCCAAAAATATTAGTCTTAACCAATCAAACGGAGAATAATTGTGGGGGGATAAACCCAGAATATCGAGAGGAATACCAGATTCGGAATTGGCATGAAGGCTATGTTTAACAGTCCCTTTCTGGCCTAAAATCTGAGCCAGAGCCAGGCTGGTACTGGTTTTTCCGGCACTGCCGGTAATGCCAATAATCAAGGCTTTCGGATTTTGCCGGAGTTTGCGGTCAGCCAAGATACGAAAATAGGCGAGGATGGGACGAGAGAGAATTGTTTTGAACATAATTATTCTTGATTGAGTTCGTTTGCGAGCTGATTAATCCGCTCGGCGTCTTGTTGATCGGCCGAGATTTTTGCTTTTTGAGTGTCACTCAACCACTCCCGCCGACTCATGACTGAGAGAACCTCTTCGGCAAGGGCCAAACGCCGGCGAAGCAAAACGAGCAACTCGGTTAGTTTGCTTTGGTCCAGTTGATTATACTCAACACCCTTTTCCCAGGAGGCAAGGACGGAAATCAAGCTATCTTTGGATTTTTGCCAACTCTCGACCACCGAGGCTTCATACGTCGCGGGCAGGTATCCACCCAGGTGCCCAACGATGATCTGAGTGGGACAGCCATTGACTTCGCCGGTTTTGATCGCCAGACCAATATCATCGTAGTCAGAATTTTTGAGTTGCTGAGCAGTATTACTTTGCGAGAGCAAGTTTTGGTAGAGTTCTTCGGCGGAGTAGTGGCCATAGGTAATAAATTCTCCCAAGATAACGTTGGAGTAACCAACCTCCAAAATAGCCTGCTCCATGGAATAGGTAGTCTTGGGATTGGTTAATAAAGCTTGGGCCCGCCGAGCGGATGATTGACTGAGCTTGGGCGTTGGGCGCAAGTTGGTTAGATAACGGTAAAACTCGTTGGTATTGAGGGTGGGAGTCCCCACAAGTTCTTGGTCACGGCTTGGGTCCCGCCAAAGTGATTGATAAGACGATTGCTCGGAATACGGCAGAATAAAGGAAATGTCTTGATCGCTAACGAGACCTAGTTCAAAACGGGAGTCAGAGGAAACTTTGCGATTATCTCCTAAGACAAAGTATTGGCCAGGACCAACCTGAAGCGGACGGCAATCGGGGAGAGTAGAACCACCATAGGTTGAGCGAGGCGTGTTGATATAGGGTTCGGGCAAGGGAGTGCCGTTTTTGAGGACGTAACCATCGCGCAATTCGATGGTGTCACCAGGAACGCCAATAATTCGTTTGATAAAACCAGATTGAGGATTTTTGCCCTCTTGAGCCAAGATATTTCGGGTAGTAGCACTCGCAAAGGTAACCAAATCTCCGTAAGCTAGGGGGCGGCGGAAATAGGTCTGACCCAAAAAAGTAATTCCAGCGAAGCGCCGATACATTAGCGGGGTAGTGCGAAATTCGGCGATCGGGGCAAGGGTAAAATTTTCAGGACCTCCTTCGCTTTGATCCCAAAAAAGAGAAGGATACATGGACCCAGTCCCCACGACTTCAACGGGAACCTTAGTTAAACCAATCCATTTACCCCCTTCATTGAAAGCCATCCAGAAAATCGGCGCGCAAAGGAGAATAACGGCAATGTTAAGAAAACGAATGATTACTTTTGATGATGACATAGTTCAGCTACCATTGGCAGATCGCGAGTAATAAACGACTGAGGGAGGAGGGAGCGGTTTTGCGGATCAAGCAATTGGCGACAAGTCACGACTCCGGCAGCGAAAAGCCGCTGTCGATCTTGAATGGTTAAGCCCTCGAGGATGGTGATCGGGTGGAGATGAGTTTTTTCGATTAGATCCATGATCCCCTCACCTTTGGGATAACCCCAACTAGTAAGTTTAATTTTTTGGCATTCGGCGTACTTGATGGCGTCAGTGGAAAACCGAGTATTGGTGACGATCCAGGGACGAGTGAGTTTTTCTGAGTAGGCAGTGGACAAATCATCGTAACGGGCTTTGATATATAGGGTAACCCGGATATCGGTCCGTTGAGATGGATTTTGATGGAATTTGGCTTCAATAAAATAAGTTGTTGGATCTTTGGTGGCGACAATGTCGACTTCGTGCGTGACACAAGCCCCAGGAATAGTCTGATTGACTTGGCAGGTATAACCATCTTCGACTAACAACATGGCGACATATTTCTCAAAGGGATAACCGGAGGGACCGAGTTCGGCGAGAGCGGATTTGAGGTTATATTTAATAGCTAAATAGGGAGAATTGGACTGGCGTAAAAACTCACGAATGAGGTCAAAAATTTCGCTGGTTTTGATACCGTCGTAGAGCCGTTCGCGGATAGTTTCTAACATCGCAGCTTGGAGAGGTTGGGGAACACCTACGCGAGTAGCTGAAGCACGAATCTTTTCTTCACTATAAACTTCCCGAGTTCCATCACTTTTGATAACGAAAGTGGTCATAAAGCTCCTTTAATGGTTTGGGTAACAAAATAGGCAAAGAAACTAAAGGCTAAAAGGAGTGCAAATCGACGGATGAAATTGGGGCGAATAAGGCGGGGCAAGGCTTTGGTATTTAGCAAAAAAATGAGAATAAAAGCAATCATCATTGCGGCGGCGTTGAGGATTGCTCCCAAAGTGAGGATGGCCCGTGGCTCGGTGGCGCCAGTGAATAAAAAGACCACACTAAAAGCCAACTCGGACCATAAAACGATGTAAAACATTTTGGAGGCATGGACTTCTTCGTTATGACGGTATTTGAGCAAGAGCAGATTCTCGGCAATGATACGAGAAGCGGATTCCAACACCCCGAGCTGAGTGGTAAAGAGCATGAGGGCACCAACAAGAGCAAAAAGAGAGCCGACCCAAGGATAAGTTGAGTTTCCAATCATGGTGGCTTCGGTGAAGAAAAAGTTAAGTCCCCCACTACTACTGGTACCGTAGGCTGTAGCCATCGAGAGTAAGCTCAACATGAGAATGGTAAATAGGCCGATCCCCCAAAAAACGATGGCGTGTTCGGTACAAACAAGCCGCCACCACCTCGCCCAGCGAGAAAGATTGCTGCCGGACAAAGTAAAAAAGGAACCATCGATCCGATGAGGACGCTGACTAGAAAAAAGGGCCTTGATCCCGATACCATATTTACCCATACCCAACCCTTTTTCTTTGATGTAGTAGCTTTGGGAGAGATTGAGATTACCCCCAGCTCCGGAATATGCAAAAGCTCCGAGGAAGGCCCCCAAAGCAATTCCTTCGGGTAAGAATCGATAGCCGTCACCACTACCAACCAAGCCGCGAAAAAGAGCCAGCCAGTCAGTTTGTTTGGCAAGATAGATGGCTAAGATGGTAACAAAGGGAACACCGAGGGAAAGCAGGGTGCGCTGAACTGTTTCCATAGTTTTGTAGAGGGTTTTGCCGGAAGAGATAATTATGCCGGTAGCAATAATCAAAAAAACTGAAGTCCACCGAACGGAGAGAGCGGGGAAAACGTGGTTGAGCATGGTGGCACTAGCGGTCACAAATCCGGGAAGAGCCCAGGGAATCACGGTCGAGAAAACGAACCAAAGAGGAATAAATTTCCCCCACCTACGCCAGCCGACAAAGACACTTTCGCCCCGCGCCAGAGTGTAGCGCATAATTTCGGTATTTAAGAAATATTGAAAGGTAATGCCGGCCAATCCACCCCAAATGATGCCTAACCCGTACTGGGAGACGAGATAAGGCCACATAATTAGTTCACCGGAACCGAGGGCTAGCCCGAGCAAGATAATTGATGGACCAATGGATTTTCTGAGTGTGATGGGCTCGGGGAGTTGATTACTTTGCTTTGGCATGTTCGACCTCGTACATCTCTTTAATGGTTTGGACGGTTTCGGGAACGATATTTTCTAACTTACTAGCTGCTTCGAGAGTAAACCATTGATAGTCTTGGAGTTCGTCATGGTCAAGCTTAATTTCGTCCGGATGAAGAGCCAAACACTCACATTGCAGAGCGATAAAATGTCTCTCTCGTTTGGAACAGTAGGGTGAGTTGATGAACTCAACTACTTTGATCACACGAATAAACTCTGTGTGCAGACCATATTCCTCGATAATTTCGCGTTTGATGGCGGAAGCGATGGTTTCTCCGTACTCAATGTGTCCTCCGCCGACAACCCATACTCCTGGCCACTTATGTGATTTGACCAAGAGAATGTCTCCAGATTGGTTTCGAATAAATGCGCCTACGACTGCTTCTGGTTTTGGCTCGTCTGACATACAAATTAAATATAGCACGTCTGGTATCATATGCGCATGGATAAGATCTTGCCTGTCAATAAACCAGTGGGGATGACCAGCTATGACGTAATCCGGATGTTCAAACGGGTGGTTCACCCGGATTATAAAATAGGCCACGGCGGGACTTTGGACCCATTTGCGGATGGGGTTCTTCTATTATTACTAGGACATGCAACCAAGAAGATGGGAGAGCTCTCGATGCTACCCAAGACTTACCGAGCAGTAGCCAAGCTGGGAGCGCGTAGTGATACTTTGGATGTGACGGGTAAGTTAGAAATTAGACGACAGACGATAGACGTTAGTTTGACAAAGGAAAAAATCCAAGCGGCAGCCAACAAATTTGTGGGGGAGATTGAACAAACAGTACCAAATTATTCGGCGGCAAAGATAGACGGAGTCCCGCGATACAAACTAGCGAGGCGGGGAGAAACCATGAGAGAAAAGAGTAAAAAAATTGTGATCCATACTTTAGTTATAGAAAGTATAAAAGATGACCGAGTAGTGTTTACGACGACCGTTTCAAGTGGCACGTATATTCGCCAGTTGTCGTATGACCTATTAAAAAGTTTGGGGATAGAGAGTTATTTGGAGAAATTGACGAGAGAACGGATCGGTGAGTTTGACCTGAGTAGATGCTGTCAAATCACTGACTTTAGTTCATCAAAGTACTTAGATAAGGCAGTGCAGATTTAGCTGCATTTTCCCGATGAGTTGGGTGAGAACCACGGAAGAGTGAGCGAAAAGGGAAACCGGCCTCGCGGGTAACAAGGGGTTGGGTGCGAATAACTCCCCGATAGATTCCCGAGAAAGTGCGGGTGGGATGATGTTTGTAGGAGACAGCAATGACTGTACGGAACTGAGCACCACGTTGAGCTGACGAAACGCCGTGTAAACGTTCGAGAGTGTAAGAGATAATTTCTTCATCGGTCATGGAGTAACCTTTCCAACGACGGACTTTGATCCCGGGCTCTCCATGTAAAGCATCTATTTCTACTCCAGTGTCGTCGCCGAGAACAATACAGTTGTCGGGGAGCTGGTCGCGATAAGTTTCGGCTTTGAGGGTGGCGTTAGCTTCGAGGGTATTACCTGTTTCTTCAATATCTATTTGAATACCATATTCTTGGGGAGAGTGAAGGATGATCCTGTGGGGGGCAAAAAGCTTGCTCACTTCGGCAAATTTGGCGGGATTAGTGGTAGCGTAAACAATGTTGATCATGCAACTAATTTTTGTTCGTTACGAAAAATTAACCAATACAAGTAAATGATGGGAAGCGAAATAACTGTCAAAATAAGCATTGCTTGGGCAGGACCGGCAAAATCGGCCAGCCCACCCAGAACCATACTCATGATAGCAAAACCAACACTTCCCCCCAACGAATTGAGCGAACTCATAGTGGCCCGTTGGTGATCCGAAAACTCCTGTTGCATTAAAGTTTTTTCGGCAACGGATCCGACACCATAAAAAAGGGAGGGCAGAGATAAAATAATTGGAGAGAAAACGGAAGGAATCCCAAAGGCAACAAAGCTGGCAAACTTGCCAACAATGCTATCAAAGAGAAGAATTTTTACTTCCGTAAATTTACGAATTAATTTACCGCTGTAGTAGAAACTAAGGCTGGCGCCAAAACTGGGGAGCATCCGAGAAATTCCGATTGCCCAAATCGGCCAAACGGTAGCCGTAAAAGCGGAGGAAAATTCCCATTTTATTTCACTGATAGAATACCCGAGCATCGAAGCAATACTAAGAAGTCGAAGTTTTTTGTTATAGATAAAGAGTTTGATGGCTTCCCGAAGATGAAGGAAGATATTAGGGTTGGCAGCAGTCCGTGAGTGCGGTTCGATAAAGCCATAACTGATCCATAGCAAAATAATTTGAGAAACGACTGATAACCAGATGAGATAAGTGAACGAAAAATGGGCGATAATTCCACCTATGAGAGCAGAAATACCCATGGCTAACTGTTCCGTGGAACTAACCTTTCCCTGGTATTCATGAAAATCATGTTCGAGATGATCGTCTGCCAGGGTGTCGTGAAGAAAGGCATCATTGTTGCCGCTATAGAAAGCGCGCGATAGTCCTTCTAGGATGGCACCAGCCACAAGCCACCAGTATGAGAGACCAATCGCATAGAGGATGAAAGCAATCACACGTGCCCAAGAACCGAAAATAATAGTACCGCGTCTCCCAACCCGATCGGACCAGATGCCAGTGGGAACTTCAAAAATAGCTGAGGTGAGCATGGTAATACCGAAAATTGAAGCACCCAAAGTGTAGGAACCAGAGACTCGGGAGAAATAAATGATAGCCAGCGGCGCAAAAAGACTGAACCCAATCAGGAAGTTGAAGATTTTGAGAAGACGAACATTGTGTCGGTACATGAGGGAATTATATACTTAGGTGGGTGAAGCGAGATAGAGTTCGAAGAACTTGAGACTGGTGATCGTAATGCCGTCTTTTAATTCGCCTTTTTGGATCATTTCTGATAACTCTGGTATTGATACCCATTTGAGCTGCATGTCTTTTTCTGAGGCTTCTAATTGTCTCTCTCCCTGTTCATGGTTAGTTGCAAGGAATATATGAGCTATTTGGGTGTGATGTCCTGGGGCGAGATAAAATGTACCGATTTCTTCAATTTTACCTGCCTTTATCCCTGTTTCTTCTTTGAGCTCTATTTTGGCTGTATCTTCGATATTTATATGCTCTTTTTCGCTATGCCCCATGGGGAACTCCCACGAAAATGTGTCTATGGCATAGCGATATTGACCTACAATGAGTAGTCTTTCCCCATCCCAAGGAATAATGATTGCAAATGGGTCTTTGTGTACTATCCCATAGGTGAGGTGGTCACCGTGATTAGTCACTACCTCATCCTCGGTGACAGTCATGTATCGACCAGTATAGACAGTCTTGGAGCTGAGATTTTGCCACTTCATATATTTATTTTAACGGCTCTAAGCGCGAGAAAGAGGGGGAATTCCTTGCGTGCCCGATTTTCGGCGCGGGCGGCTTTGCCAACGCTTTGCTTGTCCGAGGTCCATTCTTCGAGGTTGGTAATAACCATTCCTGCTTGTTTCAGCGCTTTAAAGTAATATTCCAAAGGTTCGTGAAAAGTCCAAGTGAGAGGAGAGTCTTTGAGTCCGGGGTGGACATTAATGGGAATTTCTAGTGGAGAGAGATAGCGATTGACCCGACGGTATTCGAGTTTGTTGCTTACGTCTACTCCCCAGCTACTTTGGCGGGGGATGCGGAAACAAGGGTGATTAAGCACGACAACAAAATCACCGTTGGATTTGAGGGCAGTACTTACATTTTTGATAACACGACTGCCATCTTTGATGTTTTGGAGAGCTAGGAGACAGACAGCATGGTCAAAAGAGGAGGCGGTGACCGGGAGACTGACTGTTACGTCAGCAACGTAGTATTGATGATGGGGATTTTTGGTGAGTTTTTTGGCTTCCAAGATCAGATCTTTGGATGAATCGATCCCTGTGTAGTGGACCGAGGGCAGGAGGGTGCGAGCATAAATACCTTGGCCACAACCAATATCAAGAACTGATTGGCCGGATTGAGGATCGAGCAGAGACGTAAGATGAGGGAGAATCACGTGCTGATGAAAATAGTGACCACCTTCGCCGACAACTTGGTTGTACCATTTGGCGACGGGTGACCAGGAAGTAGATTTCATGAATTATTATCCTGGATTTTTTCTTTGAGACTAAAGATTTTGCGCCAAGGTTTGTGGCGATCGATGACCAATCTCCAACCCAAGATTTCTAGGCCAATCAGAGCTACCCACCAGCCGGGGAGAATCGGGAGGATCATGCCCGCTAGACCAAAAATGATCAAAAAGATGCCGAGGGCCCGCTTGAGATTTCTTTTTACCTCTTGTTCCATGAGTACTAGTTTAACATAACAGATTAACGGACTAGATTATTCAATAATTTCTTTGATTCTACCTGTGATTAACGCCAAGTTTTTGTCATTATTTTTAAAGACAGAATATTTAATTGCATCGAGAGCAAGATGACACTGATAACACTTGAGTCGCTCTGCGAAATTGATCATATCAACTCCAGCAACTGCAAAATATTGCTTGGCTTCGCCTTTCCAATCGATTCCCTCCATTGAGGGATAATAAAATTGCCAAAGATCAAACATGGCTAAGTCATAAAGAAAGTCGCCGTAGAGTGAACAACCCCAGTCAATAACTCCTACTACCTGATAATTCTTGGTGATCAGGTTTAAATGTAGTAGATCGTTATGAATTAAATGTCTTTCTTCGGGGCAATATTTTAACAACTTGGACATTTCTTGATAGACCCTATCAAATAATACTTGGGTGTCGGGTCTATTGGCTAAACCAACTCTCCAATCCACCCTACTAGTTGGATCATATCGGTTGACACTAGTTAGGAATTCGCGCCAGCTATTACTTGTCCCCTTTCCCTCTGTGTTCCAATTTCCATAGCCAGTCGTGTCAAATAGTTCGGCTGTTCTTAATGCGTTGAAAAGTGAGAGAATCTGAGGAACTAATCTCGTCATCTTGTCCCTTGGCAAGCGGTCTACCATATCACCGTCAACCCTGGGTGAAACAGCATAGTATCCATCAAACGCTTGGCCAATTTCTTCGATTTCGGGAATCGGGAGATTGGGAGAATTAAATCGATGTGCGAATTGATCCTTGAGAAAATCTTCGTCAGCTTGGCTAAAACGAATAACTTTTGAGTTACCCCCTGCTTCGAAGAAAAAAGCTTGTGACCAATCACCCCCACTCGCTGGAGTAATGTTGGATATTTCTCGATAACTAGAGTCTTGGAGAAAACGATGAACACTCTCTTTGGTATATGTCATAAGAACATTATACTTTATGTCTGGTGTACTGAGTGCCGATTTGATTAAGTAAATTTTGTTCAGAGTATAAATTTGCTGTAGACACGAGCTATAATGAATAGATGATTGATCAAGTAACTCGGCAAGAGAAAACTGAGATTGATGGTACTAACGAATCTGGGTGGGAAAAATATATCAGATTATCTGTTGATAGAATTAATGAATATATTGTAGCTTTACCACATTCTGTTCCCAAGAGTAAAGAGCCTGGGCATCGAGGAGGATTATGTGGATTTGCTGCTTCGGAGGGAATTGAGGCAGTAAAACAAGTTAACCGTGAAGGAGCTCATTTTGCGGCTGTAGCAATCCAGGCAGAAACTTTGAATAAAGCCATTCCTCCAAATATAGACTTATATCTTCCTTTTAGAAGACATGGATTTAATCTTGTTGTAGATAGGGACCAGGGAAAATGGTTATTATTAGATTTAACCTTTAATCAATTTGTTGAAAAAGATAAGGATGGTAATTTAAAAATGAATGGTTCTTTATTACCAATTAGTGGGCAAAAACGAGGATTTGGGCAAACACTATCAGAAACAGCTAGGTCGCTGTTGGAAAACGGATGGGTGGAGTTAAATTTGGATACCCTAATTGCATATTTCGCACTAATGAGTACTAGACGAATAAACAGAGACATAATTGATATTCTAAGGACTGGATTATCGGAAACTTGGAACTTGCAAAATACATTGATGGAAATGACAAATTCGTGTCTAATTAATGAAAAAAGTAAAACGGGATATTGGGAAAGTACTCTACTGCCTGATAAAGTTGAGCGATTTTATGAAAAAAACTAGAATTAGCCTAATTCTGGAAAATGGCATTTCTTCCATTTCTTGCCACTACCACACCCGCCTGCATAAGCTATGCTTTAGCATTGCGGGCAGGCCAGCAGGGTCACTGGGGGATTTCCGGATAGTGACATTTCTTCCATTTTTTGCCACTACCACACCAACAAGGATCATTCCTCCCTAGTTTTTTCCCGGATTTGGGGGTGGAAGATGAGGATTTAACAGCGGTTTTTTTGGTAGTACCTCCTTCGACTTCGTCTTTGCGGAGGATGACTTTGGGAGCAGTGGGGGCTTGGGCTACTGGGTTTAGCCGATAAATCTTTTTTACAACTTCGCTTTCGACACTGCCGATTAGGCGTTCGAACATTCCGTAGGCTTCCTGCTGATATTCAACTAGCGGGTCCCGCTGAGCATAGCCGCGCAGGCCGATCCCGTCGCGTAAGCTTTCCATGTTGTCCAAATGATCCATCCATTTATTGTCGAGAGTGGTTAAGTAAACATATTTTTCGATTTCCCGGACGGTTTTGTCCCCGATGGTTTGCTCGCGGCTTTGATAGGTACCTTCGGCAATAGATTGCAGAGATTTAATAATGACAGAGGGATCCTTGGTTTTACTGAGTTCGGTAACCAACTGTTTCTGTGACTGATCATCAAAGGGAATGATGGTAATAAATTCTTTGACAATCATGTCGATTTCTTTGGGGGAGAGGCCTTCCGTGACCCGAGCATTCACCAAGAGTTCAATTTCGGAAGTGATCAAATCCCAAACTCGTTGTTTGAGCCCGGTTGCTCCCTGAGCATCGGTAAGGATCTTGTCGCGGAGCTGGTAGATTACGGAGCGATGTTTGTTCATAACATCGTCGTATTCGACCACACGTTTGCGCATATCAAAGTAAAAACCTTCGACTTTGACCTGGGCTGACTCAAGCGCTTTGCTAACCATTGGGTGCTCGATGGCTTCATCTTCGGGGATTTTGAGCATGGTCATAATGCCCGCAATTTTGTCACCGCCAAAAATCCGCATCAAATCATCTTCGAGACTGACATAAAACCGAGAACTTCCTGGGTCCCCCTGACGGCCAGAGCGGCCACGCAGTTGGTTGTCGATCCGACGAGAATCGTGTCGTTCAGTTCCCAAGACATGCAGTCCACCGGCAGAGAGAACTTGATCGTGTTCCTTTTGCCACTCTGTTTGGTCACGTCCGGTTTTGGCACCACCCAAGACAATATCGACCCCACGACCGGCGATATTAGTCGCCACGGTAATGGCACCAAACTTGCCGGCATTAGTAATAATCTTGGCTTCTTCGGCGTGGTTTTTGGCGTTAAGCACGTGGTGAGGGAGATTTTTACGTTTGAGATATTTACTGATGATTTGGTTATTGTCGATACTTTTAGTTCCAACCAAAACGGGAGTGCCTTTAGTGTGTAAAACTTCGATGGCTTTGACGATGGCGGCGTATTTGGCGCGGGTATTTTTGTAAATTAAATCGGGTGAGTCAAGGCGGATCACGGGACGGTGAGTGGGGATCGACATGACGTCAAGATTATAGATTTTTTTAAATTCCTCCCCTTCCGTGCTGGCGGTACCGGTCATGCCGGACAGGTGTTCGTACATGCGGAAATAGTTTTGGAGAGAGATGGTAGCTAAAGTACGCGATTCTTGCTGGACGGCGACATTTTCTTTGGCTTCGATCGCTTGGTGGAGACCATCACTGTAACGCCTACCATACATCAATCTGCCGGTGTGTTCATCCACAATTAGGATGGTTCCGTCTTTGACAACGTAGTCGCGGTCGCGCTCAAAAAGCGAAGCGGCTTTTAAAGCTTGTTCGACGTGATGAACTGTGGAGTAATTTTCTTCATAGAGATTTTTGACGTGTAGGCGTTGCTCGAGGCGACGAATGCCATAGTCGGTGAGGGTTGCGGTCTTGAGTTTTTCATCGACTTCGTAGTCGGTATCTTTGATTAGGGTGGTAACTAATTGGGCGTACTCCACATACTTGCTGGTGGGCTCGGCGTCGGGAGCACTAATAATCAAGGGGGTACGGGCTTCGTCGATCAGGATACTATCGACCTCATCAACGATGGCGAAGTAGTGGCCGCGTTGAACTTTGTCAGCCAGATTGTGCACCATGTGATCACGCAGATAGTCAAAACCAAATTCGTTGTTGGTACCGTAGGTTACGTCGGCTCCGTAACTTTCGGCCCGGGGGACGCGGCGAAAATGCTGCAAGCGTTCGTCTTCTTCGGTTTCGTCAGTGAACCCTAGGTCCAGGATCCCACCAGGCTGATCCCCCATTCCCGAATAAATCACCCCCACAGATAGTCCCAAAAGGAGGTGAGCACGCCCATACCAGCCGGCATCTCGGCGGGCGAGATAATCATTGACGGTCACGATATGGACACCGGAGCCAGCGAGTGAGCGAACGTAGGCGGCGAGGGTGGCAGAGAGAGTTTTGCCCTCCCCGGTTTTTTGCTCGGCAATTTTACCGTGGTAGAGAGAGAGGGCGGCCAAGAGTTGGACATCATAGGCACGTTCTCCTGTCGTGCGCCGAATGCCTTCACGGATCACAGCTAAGGCTTCGGGGAGCAAACTGTCCAAACTTTCACCTGACTGGAGACGTTTTTTGAATTCGGCAGTTTTGCCGGGAAGGTCTTTGTCTTTGAGTTTTTTGATAGAAGCTTCGAGCGCGTTGACTTGCTCGATAATGGGCTTAAATTTATCGAGTTCGCGCGAGTTGTTGTCGAAGAGTTTGGTGAGGAAACTAAGCATGCTAGAAGTATAGCATGAGGGTTAGAGATTTTCTCTGAAAAAATGAGATAATCCCTGGTTAGATTGCTCATAATCACGACTATCAAAAAGATAGGTCAGCCAGCCCAGTTTTTGGGGGATAACAAGGTTTTTTTGACGATTGTCGATAAAGAGAATTTCCTTTGCGGGGACGCGAGCTTGCTTTTGTGCAATTTGATATATTTCTGGCATCGGTTTTTTAATTCCGAGTTTGCTGCTATCAATGATAGCGTTCCAATCGGCTGGCGGGAGCAAATGGCGAGCAGTAATTAAATCGAGCATGCCGGGATATTGATCTGTTAATAAGCCGAGATTAATTTGTTTTGCTTGTAGCTTGGCTACAATCGGCCAGAGAGATGAATTTGATTCAAAATGATCAACAAAGTATTGGAGCAGGGAGAAATCAGTGTCAAAGGTGGCGTGGAATTTTTCTTTGAGCAGAGGTCGTAAGTCATCGACTGTTATTTTCCCCAAACAAATGTCCAGTTCGTATTTATCATATAGTTCGTTAAAGGCTGAGTGGTACTTATCGGGAATCCCAAGGGCATCACTAATCATTGTGTCCCATTTGGAAGTGTCGGAAAAATCCTTAAGGGCGACTCCACCGACGTCAAAATAGACAAAAGAGATTTTATTCATATGATGGACTTAGAGGAGAAACCCCTAAGTGAGATACTTGGGGAGTTTGACTGAACCGTCTTTTTGCTGGAAGTTTTCCCAAAGAGCGATCAAAGTGCGGGTACTGGCAAGGGCGGTATTGTTGAGCATGTGGACATACTTGACTGTGCCATCGGAAGCAAGGTATTTGATATTGGCACGGCGGCTTTGGAAGTCAGTCATAATACTGTCGGAGGCAACTTCGCCATAGTCACCTCTCCCTGGCATCCAAGCTTCAATATCATATTTTTTGGCTTGGGGTTCGCCCATATCACCTGTACACATTAAAAGGACGCGGTAGGGAATACCAAAATCCTGCAAGATTTCTTCGGTAAAACCAAGCATTTTTTCGTGCCAGGATTTACTCTCCGCGAGATCATTTTGGCAAAGTACTACCTGTTCTATTTTCCAAAATTCGTGAACACGAAAGATCCCTTTGGTATCTTTGCCGTAGCTACCGACTTCGCGGCGGAAGCAGGGAGAGAAACCGACCAGTTTGATCGGCAGATCTTTTTCCCGCAAAGTTTCTCCGGCGTAATAGGAAACAAGCGGAATCTCAGCAGTACCGGCTAGGAAGTAGTCGTTCTTGGGATCGGTCTCGTCTTCCGCAAGTTTGTAAGTTTCTTTTTCTCCCCAGGGAAGGTGACCGGTATTAATAAAAGCTTGGCGGGTATCGATCACGGGCGGAATCAGGGGTGTGTAACCTTTGGCTACAAATTTGTTGAGAGCATACTGCATGAGTTTTATTTGTAAAAGGGCGGCTTCACCTTGGAGAAAATATCCGCGAAAACCAGCCACTTTACTCCCACGTTCAAGGTCGAGCCAGCCGTTTTTGGTGCCAAGAGCGACATGATCGAGGGGGGTAAATTTAAAGGTGGGTTTCTTGCCCCATTCACGGACCACTACATTACCAGTACTATCTTTCCCGACCGGAACTTCGGGGAGAGTGACATTAGGAACTTGGAGCATGAGGTCAGCAAAAGCTTCTTCAGTTTGCCTAAGTTCTGGCTCCAGTGATTCTAGTTTAGTTTTGAGGGCTTTACTTTGGCTAATTAGTTCGTCGGTGCGAGCTTTTTTGAGTTCATTGTTGAGACCGTTACGCTCGGCACGGATATTCTCGACTTTACCGATGAGTTCGCGACGCTTAAGGTCAACCTCAAGCAAGTTATCCACTACGGCGGGGTTTTGATTTTTGTTTTTGGCGCTTTTTTTAACTAATTCAGCGTTGTCGCGAATGAATTGAATGTCTAGCATATGACTATATTATCTCATGTTTTTTAAGGAGTTGAAAAGCTTCTTCGACGGCGGGAATGGTTAAAGGGAGACAATCAAGTTTTTGGGCTTCAGAAAGGGTGAACCATCCCCAATTACTAGTTTCCCAGTCGGGGTCGTGAGAGAGATCGGGAACTTGCTCACCAATATCCACTAAATAAGCAATCAAAATGACTTGGGTATCCTTTTTTTCGTCCGACTCATCTGCGAACCAAATACTAGTTTTTACAATCGGGTGAGGGTGAATAATTTTGGCATGCACATGAAGTTCTTCGTAGACTTCGCGGATCACCGCTTCTTCCATGGTCTCGCCAAAGTCTACCGCCCCACCAGCCAATTGCCATTTGTGATGCCAGGACGGGTTACCGGGCGCATGACGCTGGGTCAATAACACTTTTTGACCATCTTGGGAAACTGGCAGTCCGAGAGCGGCCACGACAATTTGCTGATGTTTATGTTGCTTAATCATAGGCCTAAATCCGTGGCGATAGACTGCATGGCGGAGAGAACTAGGGGAACGTGTTCTGTCCACAGATCGACTCCGAGAGCACGAGTTCCCTCTTCAATTTCGCTGCGGTTGACGCCGGCAGCAAAACTTTTTTCTTTCCATTTCTTTTTGATGGATTTGACTTCTACGTCGGCGATTTTTTTGCTGGGCCTGACAAGAGCAATGGTGGTAATCAAACCGGTTAACTCATCGCAGGCGAAGAGAGCTTTTTCCAGTTTGGTTTCGCGGGAGACGCCAGTGTGGGAACCATGGCTCATAATGGCACGAATAATTTCTTCACTCACTCCCTTTTCACGGAGAATGGGAGCCCCAAGGCTGGGGTGGCCTTCGGCTGTCGGGTGGATTTCCCAGTCAAAATCGTGGAGAAGGCCGGCGACACGATAAGCTTCTTCGTCTTCACCGAATTTTTGGGCATAGGCGGCCATGGCAGCCTCGACAGCTAGCATGTGGCGGACTAGATTTTCGTTTTTCACATATTCACGCACAATGGATAAAGCTTGGTCACGAGTCATAAATCTTCGAAATTATGTATGTTTACTAAGAAAGAAATTGTAGGCTAATTTTCTGGCAATCTCCCCGTCGGCGGTAAGCCGGTGATTACTGGTGGGGAGAATAATAGTCTCGGCGTGTTGGAGTTTTTTGGCGAGAGCCCAGATTTGCTCGGCAGGACAGAGGAGGTCATAACGACCATGAATGAGGATAGTGGGGATAGATTTAATGGTGTCGATATTTTTGAGTAATTGGTTTTCTGTAAGGAAAAAGTCATGAGTTTCATAATGGAGAAATATTTTGGCTTCATTAATATGCTCTTCTTCGATATCTTCGGGGTCCATAAAACTTAGATTTTCTTGGGCAGTCATCAAGTTGCCTTCCCAATTCCTGACCGCGGCGGTCGCGACCTTAACTTCTTTCTCGCTGCCTGTTTCGATCATTTTCAGTAATACCTGTGCGGCATTACTAGTAGTGGCATGATGCTTTTTTAGAAATTCTTGTCTCTCTTCCCATAGATCGGGGAACAGTCGGCTGATCCCATCTTCCCGGCTGAAAGCCCATTCTTCATCCCGAGCTCTTCCCAAGAAAACGCTGCCGAGCAATAAGCCCTTGACTCTGTCGGGATGGGTCTGGGCATAGGTGAGAGCGAGGGTGGATCCCCAGCTGCTGCCGGCAACAAACCAGTGAGTTAGATTTAACTGAAGGCGGATTCTTTCGATATCCTCCACCAGTTTTTGGGTGGTATTGTCCGTCACTTTGCCGGCGGGTGTACTTTGACCGCAACCCCGCTGGTCAAAGAGGATGACATGGTATTTGGAGAGATCGTAGGTACCTGCTTGTTTAGACCTGGATTTACTCCCTGGTCCGCCATGGAGAACCACTATGGCGGGACCTTTGACATTACCATATTGCTCGTAGTAAATCTGATGACCGTCTTGTTCGGGAAGATAGTCAGTAAAAAATGGTTTTGGATTTGGGTTACTAGTGGTCATATTTTCCTCTGGTTTTGTCATTATATACTACCGTGCCATAGCCGCGAAAATTGCGGGTATACCACTCTTTGGCGTTGATCCAGCGAGGTTCTTGTTCTTTGGGATCGTTGACAAGAAATTCTCCACCTCCATCTTCGCGGTAAGCACTAATGAGAACAAGATGAGATGAGTCTTTGGTGTTCGTAGTAGAGGCCATGATCAGATTGCCGTTTTCAATTAGTGAAGATAGCAAATTAAAACTAAATTTTTCTCCGTATTTATCGCCGAATTGACGGGCAGAAATGCCGTATTCTTTGAAAAAACTTTCGGAGCCCCTATGGTCCCACCCACCCATAACGGTGTAGGTTGGGATATATTCTTTGTTGGATGAGAGTGAACTTACTAGATTAATGTAAATCCCTCTTGATTTATCTTGAGTTATGCTATCCCTTAGACTTTGACTGATTCTATGGCCGACTGGGATTAATCCTGGATTACCTTCTGGACCGATCATAGATAACTTATATTGACTATTATATTTTGGGAGTTTCGTCATTTGTCCAGCTTGCCATAGTATTTGAAAAGGGGAAACTCTATCGGGTAGATTTTGCAGTCTATTGGCACGATTGATGGCCATGGCAACAACTGTCGGGCCGCAGGCGTTGTCTGCTAGCGTAATGGACTCGAATGAATCATATTGATTGAAAAACTCGGGTGCCGGAGTTGTTTGGTGTTCGGGGTGATCTGTCACAACTCTCCTACCTTACCACTGTGATGGGACTAATATTGCCACCGCAAAACTGCTGAATGTAATCCGCGCCTTTTTGGAGGGCCCCTACAACTTCTTCTTCGAAGAGGCCAGGTGCACCATCGGCATAAAGAATAATTTTTTTCGTGTTTTCTGTGATTTTGGTTGAGTCGATGTCACGATAATTGAGATCTAAGGTGATCAACTTGTCGTGATCTGCATAGGCAATTTCTCCTGCCATAACTTTGGTTGGTTCTTCGTCTCCTAGTAGGTGCATCGTTTCATCTTTTTTCGTTAAACGAAGCGTAACGGGAAATGTGAGCCTATCAGCGTTAAATCCTCCTAATCCAATCCCAGTTTCGATTACGGCCAGGTTGTAGGAGTCGACCGCCGTGTTGATGTTGTAAATTCCTTTGCCGGTTGCAAGCCGACGCAAGAGAGCTTCGGGTGAGGGGCGGCGAGAGAGTTTCCAAACGCCTGTTTTTTTAAAAATTTCACGATATCCCTTGATTGGTTTTAATTCACCAATAGTTTCGATCTCATGGGTGTTCTTTTTGATGATTTCTTTGGTTAATTTTTTTAGATCGGTATTGGTTTTTTTGATATCAACGTTGTCGATTACAGTATAGGCATAGAATATGCCCGGGAAAAGAGATTTCGCACTTTGATCTACAGTGTGGCTGATTTCAACTGAGGGAGCTGAAGAAAGAGTAATTTTATCTGTCGATTTTTCCGGCCGGAGGAGCGGGAAGGCAATCACTTCGCGGATGCTCCAAGTATTGGTTAAGAACATAACTAAGCGGTCGATACCGATCCCAATCCCGCCCAGCGGGGGGCAGCCATAACTAAGAGCTTCCAAAAATTCTTCATCCAGTGGTTGAGCTTCGTCGTCTCCAGCTTTTAAGTTTTTTTGTTCATTTTCAAAACGCTCTCTTTGTTCTTTTTCACTCACAATCTCACTCCAGCCGTCACAGATTTCTTTGCCGCCAATATAGCCTTCGAACCTTTCAACTCTCCCCTTTTTGCTGCGATGAGTTTTACTTAGAGGCGACACTTCGACGGGATAATCGATGACCCAAGTAGGCTGGATAAGCTGAGGAGCAACCAGGTGATCGAAAATGGCAAAGAGAGCCTTGGAGCGAGAGTAAACGCCAGCGATTTTGAACTTGTGTTTGGCGAGGATGGATTTGATTTCTGAGTCGGTAATTTTCTCCCAGTCGATTTGAGCATACTCTTTCAACGCTTCGTCGATGGTGATGCGACGCCATTTGCCTGACAAATCAACTGCTTTATCTTCGACTTTGAGCTGTAAATTACCACTGAGTTTCTGAGCCACATTTTTGAAGAGTTCTTCGGTAATATCCATGATACGGTGATAATCGGCATAGGCTTCGTAGAATTCGATCATGGTAAATTCGGGTTGGTGAGTTTGGTCCATACCCTCGTTGCGGAAGTTGCGCGCAATTTCAAAAACTCGTTCATATCCGCCGACTACTAAGCGTTTGAGATAAAGTTCGGGGGCAACGCGGAGATACATATCGGTATCGAGCGCATTGAGGTGAGTGGTAAAGGGGCGAGCGTTGGTACCACCATAAAGGTTTTGCAAAATAGGAGTTTCCACTTCCTGGTAATTTTCGCTCCACAGAAATTCGCGGATTGCCCGTTCGACCGTCCAGCGAGAATCCAAAAGTTGTTTACTTATGGGGTTAAGAAGCAGGTCAACATGGCGATGGCGAAAACGATCTTCTTTATCTTTGAGGCCATACCACACATCGGGGAGAGGGCGCATGGCTTTACCCAGGAAAGTGAGTTCTTTGGTACGCACAGTTAATTCGCCGGATTTGGTTTTGAAAACAGTGCCATTAACCCCAACAAAATCACCGGGGTCAAGTAGTTTGACGAGGGAGTAAACGACCTCTCCTACTTCGGGGAGAGCGGCAAAAACCTGGATATGACCAGACCGGTCACTAACATCAAAAAAAGCAATTTTGCCTTGACGACGAAGTGAGCGGATCCGGCCGGCTACATTAATTTCGGTATCGAATTTTGCATCTTTGATCAGATGGGTCGGAGAGTAAGCGGGGGGACTGACATTGATCCCCAACTCAATCAGTTTGGCCAATTTGTCGCGACGTGCAGCTAAAATTTGCTCTTCTCGGGAACTCATGAAGTAAAGTATAACAGATCTAGTGGATTTTTTTGATCTTGTAGACGACTTTGCCAGCGGGAGCTTCGAATTCGACAGATTCACCTTTTTTCTTGCCCAACAGAGCTTGACCCAAAGGAGAGGTGTGAGAGATTTTCTTTTTTAATGGATCGGCTTCCCATTCGCCCACAATTTCATAGGTATGTTCGGAGCCGTTTAGGTCGATAGTAACTTTGCAGCCGATATCGATAGAACCATGGGAAGGAGAGTCGACTACCTGAGCTTTGGTAATAATATCTTCCAGTTCTTCGAGGCGGCCTTCGATAAAGGAAAGCTCTTCTTTGGCGGCATGATACTCGGCATTCTCGGAGAGATCGCCAAAGTCGCGGGCACGAGCAACCCGTTCGATAGCACTGGGGAGTTTGAGATCTTTTAGTTCGGTGAGTTCGGTTTTGAGTTCCTCAAGACCAGAAGGTGTGAATTGAATTTTGTCGTTATGGTTGTCCATCGGGAAATGATAACAAACGCAATTTACAAGTCAATATGCCTATAGTGCGTATAGTGCAACATATGGTGTATAGTGGAGATATGCAAGGATATACGGGAAACATTGAAGAATTGACCAAGCAGAATACTAATTTTCGTCAGGTACTTTATACCGGCAAGTATATGCAGTTGGTAGTCATGAAGTTAAATCCTGGAGAAGAAATTGGGATGGAAGTCCACCCAGCAGTTGATCAATTTTTCCGAATCGAAGAGGGGCAAGCCAAGTTTGTGGTCGGAGGAGAAGAGACGACGGTAAACGAAGACGGAGTATTTATTGTCCCAGCGGGAAGTGAACACAATGTGATCAATACGGGGACAGGAGAATTAAAACTTTATACTATATATACTCCACCCAATCACCCAGAAGGTACCATTCACGTGACGAAAGCGGAGGCGGAAGCGGCGGAAGCGGCCATGCACCAATAAAGAGAATGGTGTAAACTGAAAGTATTATTAAATAAATAATGTTCCATGAAAGGAATAAATATGGATGATACAACCATGAACCAACCAAGTGCGGTTCCTACCCCTACTCCCACACCAGCACCCGGAGCTTATGTTCCCCCAGCCCCAACTCCCGAGCCAGCTCCAGTAGCTCCAGCTCCCGAAGCTCCAGCTGAGCCAGTAGTTCCTCCAGTTACTCCGACTGTTTAAGTTAAAGAGATATTTTTCCCAAGACCCCGCTCGTCGGGGTCTTGTGGTTGATGGGGTATATAATAATGACATTAGAATTTCTGCCTGAAAGTGGGGGTGTATGGCTAAGGAAAATATTGCCGCTGAGTTCGTCGCGGGAACAGTACCGGTTGAGGATTATTTGCGGTTGAGGATGAAAGCAAAACTACATCAGCAAGGAGAGTGGAAGAAAATCTCAATATCGGCTCAAACATTGGGATTAAACTTGCACGATAACCCTAAAAGAACACTAGATTTACCAACTATATTAGCAAGATTCTTGGTGCCAAAGGTATCGCTGGATAAATATTTACCTGAGCGGGAAGATCACCTAAATGTAAAAGTAGATGAATTGAGCGAACTATTAGCTGGAGAGAATAGTAATATTCATCCGAGGGCAATTGAACAAATGAGCAGAGGCCGTGGTCAGATGACTGCGGAATTACTAATGTTAAATACTATCGCACAAGTTTTGGCGGGGTAAGACAAGTGAGTTTATAGTCTGGTTTTGTTATAATTTCGGGTTGTATTTTTGGTAATCACCTAGCATCATTATATAGAGTTTTTGCAAAATTGCTTCCCCAAAACAATCCGAGCGGCCGGATAAATATAAAGAAGATTTCTGACCAGTACCTCATATCTCCCTTAATAATTGCTTTAATCGTTTGAATGTGGAGATCGAACCTCAATAGATCTTTTATTAAATATGAAATTCCGTATTTTTCACCAATATCTGTCCAGGCTAAACCCTCATTTGAGCATCGATTGAATAATGACCTAATAGTTTTGTATGAGTGTGCATGGAGAACTACCGCATCTTCGCGGAATATTGCTCTAAAATGATGTTCCGATATTCTTTTCTGAAAGATATTGTCACCGTTATATCTGACACCATTAAATCCTGTTTCTTCCCAGACTTTCTTTGTGAAAGCCAAGTTTAGAGCCGCTAGTCCATAAGAACCATAATCACTAATGTTTCCGTATTTCTTGAAGAAACCTTTTCCCTCGCTAGTGAAGTAGAAGCCAAAATCTTTTTCCCAGTAGAAATAATTGGGATAACTAGGATCATCCTTTTCTGGGCATCGCACCATTCCCTGAACAACATCAGCTTCTTTTTGGATCAGTGGCTTAACCATATTGTTTAGCCATTGATTATTTAGAGGGATTGAATCAACAGAAACAGTTACAATATATTTCCCAACTGCCTTTTTACAAGCAATGTCTCTGGTGCTACCGCAGTTGTAATC
>Ga0172379_10002071_pt1 | contig 37009 bp, 36 predicted proteins | sample GrowelOW334metaG_FD_119756 | JGI IMG/M metagenome (GOLD analysis project Ga0172379, IMG submission 119756) | Groundwater microbial communities from an aquifer near a municipal landfill in Southern Ontario, Canada - Groundwater well OW334 metaG | ecosystem: Environmental > Aquatic > Deep... | reverse complement strand
GTTGGTGATGCTTATCAATTCGGTTTTGTCTACCTCTTGTCCTTTGCGGCGCTGATTTCGATCAACCTGGCAATCATCAACCTGCTTCCTTTTCCCGCACTTGACGGCGGACGGCTATTCTTTTTGTTAATTGAAAAAATAAAAGGATCGCGAATAAATCCTAAAATAGCCGACACCGTAAACATGATAGGTTTTTATGTTTTGATATTCCTAATGCTGGTCATTACCTACCATGATGTGATCAAGCTGTTCTAAAATAATTTTTGCAAAAAAAGTTGAGTTATCCACAGTTTTTTTGACTTTTCTAATATATTCTTATAATATAAGGGTAGGTTAGAATTAATTTTTTGTAAAAATGTCAGAAAAAACTGGTAAAAAAACAAATATAAGCGTTGCTATTCTTTGCGGAGGCCCGTCTTTAGAGCGCGGGATCTCGCTCAACTCTGCCAGAAGTGTGTTAGACCACCTAGGTAGCCAGGGCGTAGAGATTGTCCCTATTTATTTCAACGAGCAAAAAAAGCCTTACAAAATTTCCACTGCTCAGCTTTATTCCAACACCCCGAGTGATTTTAATTTCAAGCTAAATAAATTCAGCAAGGAACTTTCTGAGACTAAGCTTCTTAAAATTTTAAAAAGCGTTACTATCACTTTTCCTTGCATGCATGGTTCATTTGGCGAGGACGGAGAGATACAAAGTTTTTTAGAAAAACACAATATTCCTTTTATCGGCTCGGGGTCTGTGTCTTGCAAGAAAGCCTTTGATAAATTTAAGGCAAATGAATACATCCGGTCTCTTGGGTTCTACGCTCCGCAGTCAGTTTTACTTAAAATCACCGACACTGAAAAAGAAATCAAAAAAAAGGTTCACAATTTTTGGACTTTCCAAAATATAACCCGTGCTATTGTAAAGCCTGCTTCCGGCGGGTCAAGCATCGGCGTGTTTTCTGTCGAGAATGAAAAAGACGCGGTAGCGTCCATTAACAGCTTATTCAGCAAGCGAATGGATACGCGCGTGGTGATCGAACCCTTTATCCAAGGCAAGGAATTCACGGTTATAGTTTTACAGAATAGGTTCAATATGCCGGTCGCTATCTTGCCGACGGAAATGGAAATGGATTATGACAAGCATCAGTTTTTTGATTTTCGCAAAAAATACTTGCCTACACGCCAAGTGAAATATCACTGCCCACCAAGGTTTGCAAATGAAACAATCGAAAAAATACAAATAGAAGCGGAGCAACTGTTTTCTGTTTTTGGAATGCGAGACTTTGCCCGCTTTGATGGATTCCTTTTACCCGATGGTAATGTTTGGTTTTGCGATTTCAACCCAATCTCAGGCATGGAACAGAACAGCTTCTTGTTCCAGCAGTCGTCCAGGATCGGCCTTTCGCACCAAGACCTCTTTCGTTTCATTATAAACAATGCTTGTCTGCGCCGGAACATACCCGCGACAATAGAGAATTTATTTTTATCTGAAAATTTAAACAACAAACTAGCCAGCAGCGGTGGACGAAAATCCTTAGCCGTACTTTTCGGCGGAGAGACGGCGGAAAAACAAGTTTCACTTATGAGTGGCACGAACGTCTGGCTCAAACTGCGCGGGTCTATGCTTTACAAGCCGTATCCGTATTTGCTGGTAGGGAAAAATGAGGTTTGGGAGCTTCCGTATTCTTATATTTTAAACCACACAGTAGAAGAAATAATAGAAAATGCGGAAAAGGCCCCGCAAGACATCAAGAGACTTTTCTTTCTGATTGAAAAAGTAAAAATAAAATTATTTCTGCAAAAATCAGACGCAAGCGAGAATTTCTTCTTGCCTCAAAAGCACACCTTGGCAAAAATTTTTAAAAAACACCGAGATGTTTTTTTGGCTTTGCACGGGGGAATGGGCGAAGACGGAACGATTCAAGAAACTTTAGAAAAAAATAAAATTAATTACAACGGCTCTGACAGCTCTACCTCAAGATTATGCATGGACAAATGGCTGACCAATGAAGTTATTTCTCAGGCAAATTTAAAAGGAGTTAGCGTCGCTTCGCATGTTTTGCTAAAGGTTAAGGACATCTCTAAATTATCTGACGAAAAAACCAATGAAGCTTATTGGCAGATGCTTCAGGAAACACTCGGAACCAAAACGGTAATAGCCAAGCCGAGGGGCGACGGATGTTCGGCCGGCGTGGTAAGGCTTTTTAATAAAAAAGATTTGTCTACTTATGCTTCCTTAGTAAATAAAAGATATCCGGTGGCTACTCCTGGCACTTTTACGCACCAAACGGGAGTTATCCAAATGCCGGAAGGAGAAGTAACAGATATTATCTTTGAATCTTTTATTGAGACCGATAAATTAAAAATTAGCGGGGATAAAATTTCGCATCTTCGAAAGAACGGTTATGTGGAAATGACCGTCGGGGTAGTGGAAGAAAAAGGGCACTTGAAAGCTCTGTCCCCAAGCATTACCGTAGCCGAAGAAACAATTCTAAGCGTCGAAGAAAAATTCCAAGGTGGTACCGGAGTAAACATTACTCCGCCACCGGTGGAAATTATTTCCAGAAAAAATGTAAACAAGGTAAAAAAATCCATAGAGCTAGTCGCTAAAAAGCTGGGCATTCGTGGGTATGCCAGGATAGATATTTTTGTTCAAATAAAAACCGGAAATATTATAGTGATTGAGGTGAATACTCTGCCGGGGCTTACTCCTTCCACGGTTATTTATCACCAAGCCTTGGCGGAAAAAAGGCCTATCTTTCCGAAAGAATTCTTGGAACTCATAATAAAAAATAAGAAAAAATAAAATGAAAACACCCTTAGCCTATGTAGAATTGTCCAAAGAGAACCTTGTCCACAATATCAAGCAATTTAAAAACCTGGCGAAAAAGGGAACTAAGTTTTCAATAGTGGTGAAGGGTAATGCGTACGGCCACGGACAAAACGAAATAATTAAAATATTAAATCCATACGCAGATTACTTTTTTGTTGATGGCATGGAGGAGCTAAAGTTGTTGCGTCAGGTTAGTAAAAATAAAACTTTGGTTCTAGGCTACGTGCAGAGGGAGGACTTATCACAGGCCATCAAGCTGGGCTGTGTTTTGGCTGTTTTCTCAGTTGAGCAATTGTCTGCCATCTCTGCTACGGCCAAAAGTTTAAACATAATTCAAGAAATTCACCTTCCCGTAGACGCGCTCCTCGGTCGAGAGGGATTTCAATTTAACGAATTAATCGAACTGTTTAAAAAGATTAAAAATTCTGAAAGCATAAGGCTCTCCGGCACCTATGCGCACTTTGCCAACATTGAAGACGCTAGACTGACCGAAGAGTCATTTTTCCGCACAAAAAATTCCACTCATGCATACAAACAGATAGACCGATATGCGCAAGCGCTCGAATTAGCTGAAAATTTTGGATTTAAAAATTTACAAACCCACCTTTCATCAACCGCTGGGCTCTTGGCCTATGAGAAAGGAAAAGGAATTCATCCGATAATCCGCCTAGGGATCGGCGTGTATGGCATGTGGCCCTCTACTTACCTGAAATCCAAATACAACCAGAATAAAAAAAATTTGCAATTAATTTTAAAGCCGGTTTTGTCTTGGAAAACAAAAATAGCGCAGTTAAAGGTTTTGCCCGCTTTGCACCCCATCGGCTACGGACTCACTTATCGGACAAAAAAAGAAACCAAAATTGCCATTATCCCGCAAGGTTATTCTGATGGAGTAGACAGGGGACTTTCCAACAAAGGAGAGGTCCTGATCGCTGGCACTCGATGCAGGATCTTAGGCAGAGTGTCTATGAACATGTGTGTTGTTGACGTAAGCCATCTAAAGAATGTCCGGATCGAAGACGAGGTTGTCATAATAGGCTCTCAAGGAAAACAAGAAATCACTGCCGAAGAAGTAGCAGAAAAGATCGATACGATCAATTATGAAATAACTACGCGGATTAGTTCTCTCTTGCCGAGGGTTGTAAAATAGTTGCTTTTACTTGCGTTTTCCTGCTTTTTATACTAATCTATATATATGTCCCAAGATAGACTTATAAAACTTGCCTGTGGAACCTGTAAGCGTATAAATTACTGGTCCAGTAAAAACAAGAAACTCGTCACTAAAAAAATCGAGCTGAAAAAATACTGCAAATGGTGCCGTAAGCAGACGAAGCATAAAGAAATCAAGAAGTAGGCAAGTTTTACTGAAAATCCCCCAAAGGGGATTTTCTTTTTGTCTATATGTAGTATAATAGTTACATAACCTTATATATAGGTTTCTTTATGAAAAAAGAATTAGAAATAAAAGCAAAAAAATTAAGATTGAAAGGGTATTCAGTTAAAGAACTTCATAAAATACTCGGGGTTTCAAAAAGCACTGTTTCAAGATGGATACAAGACATAGAACTTTCAGAACATGCTCAAGAACGGCTCAGAAAAAATTATACAAAAGGGCAGTTGGCCTCTCAGAAAACAATTAAAGAAAAAACTCGGCAGAAAAACATTGTGGCTGACGATTTTGCAAAAAATGTATTTTCTAAAACAAACCTCATTAAAACTGAACAAACTATCCTTTGCGCTATGATCTATTTATGTGAGGGTAATAAATCTCTTAAAAGTCTTATGGTCTTTACAAATTCTGACCCAAGTTTAATTGCTACCTTTTTGTATTTATTCAGAAATTCTTTTAAATTAGAAGAAAAAAAGTTTAGAGTTTTAATGCATTTACATAAATATCATGATGAAAAAGTTCAAAAAGAATTTTGGTCCAAAATTACACAAATACCACAAGAACAATTTAATAGAACTTATTTAAAACCAACTAGTGGAAAGTATAAGAAAGAGGGATATCAAGGTTGCATTAAGGTTTATTATGGAGATGTTTCTATAACTCGCAAATTACAATCTATTGCAAAAATGTTCATGGAAAGGTATAAATAAGACTACGGGCGATTAGTTTAATGGTAGAACGAAGGCCTCCAAATCCTTTGGCGGGGGTTCGATTCCCTCATCGCCCGCATATGATAAGCAATAATTTAAGAAAACCATTTAAAAAAAATTTAGCGTATATTCCAATTGAGGAAGCTCATGGAGGAAGTGGTAAAAGACAATTGATTCTTTCAAAAGGAGATTCTGTTTCGAAAGAATTAATTGCAATGACAAAAGGTTTTTTGTTTGTCAATGACTGTTTTGATTGGCATAGTCATGAAGATGTTGATGAATTTTTTCTAGTTATAAAGGGATCAGGAGCTGTAGAATTTGAAGATGGAACAAAAATGGAGTATAAAAATGAAGACTTAGTATATACTCCCGCTAACACTAAACATAAAATAACTGCTAATGGTGATAGCGAATTTTTCTTTATTAGATTAAATAGTTAATAATATGGAAGAAAAAATTCAAAACCTAGAAAAAGAAATTGAGGAAATAAAGCAGAGGAATTTGAGAGTGGAAGCTGACAAGGCCTGGGAGATTAGCTGGACTCGGAAATTATTTATTGCAATCAGTACTTATGTAATTGCTGGGATTTGGCTGGTGGTCATAAATGATGTTTTCCCATGGCTAAAAGCTTTTGTTCCGGCACTTGGATATTTGCTTTCAACCTTATCCCTGCCTTTTATTAAAAAGTGGTGGATTGAAAATAATTAATTACATTTTATGAATTTTAAACCTGATTTTAAGTTTTTTGCAAAAAAAGAAAAAGTGCAGGATTTTAGAACTTTACCAATTGAAGATGTTTCTCCTGAATTACAAGAAAAATTTAAAAACAAGGAGTGGAGGAAAATTCCAATTACTGAATCAATAACAGCAGAACCAAAACACTTGGAGGTGGTTTCCAATATACCAATTTCTGGGCAAGCAATGGCTTGGCCAGCTTATTACAAAACAGTAAAAGAAGGATTAGAAAATGATGGTGAACCTAAGGGAATAGGAGAATTAGCCCAAAAGATTGAAGGGGGTATTCAAAGTTCTCCAATAGTAAAAATTAGAGCTGAATTAAAATTTAAACTAGATGAAGCTCAAAAAATGTTTGATAACGATCCTTCTACCAGTAATTTACAATTAGTTTTAGTTGACGGGTATCGTAAGATAGGAGACCAGAGAACCTTATTCGAAGCTTATCACCTTTACGTAAAATCTGAACATCCAGGATTGTCAGAACTAGAGTCAAGAAGTTTAGCAACAAAAATGGTATCAGAACCACCCAAAGACGCTGAAATTCTATTTGAAATTTTAAAAAATTCTCCTCCACCACATTCCACTGGAGGGAGTGCTGATGTTGTTTTGGTGTTTAAAGACAAAATAGATATTGATTCAGACTATTGGGTTGAGAAAGCTATGGTTCCTTTTGGTGCGCAATTTGACGAAATGATGCATCCAACTTATGGAGATGAAAGAAGTGAAACATCTTTTTATGAAAAAAAAGGGAAAGAAGAAAATTTGAGCATAGAAGACAAAAAGGCATTAGAATATAGAAGAATTTTATATCATACGCTTGCAAAGTTGGGGCTTACTAATTATTACACAGAATTTTGGCACTATGATTTTGGTAATCAATTTAATGCTTTAATGACCGGCAAAAAAAGTGCTCAATTTGGTTTCGCTGGCAGTATCGAAAATAATCAAATCAAAGAAGACTTGACGGCTGAAAGGGAAGCATACGAAGCCTATTCGACCAAGGTCGGTTCTTTTGAGGCAGGAAGAGTGAAGCGCCATTTTGGTTTATAGAGTTAGTTGAGTAAATTAACTTTTTTATCTCTTTGACAGAATTTTAAAAATTTAATATAGTGGATATAAGTTAATGGGGAGTCATCTCGTAGTTAACTAATACGCAGTATTATACGCAAAATCAAACATTGGCGTGCCAGTTTTCTTTTGTAATTTAACGAAATAAATTTCATGTTTAAACTTTTTTTAAAAATATTTAAAACCCCCAGGAATATAATTGCGGTAAATACAGCGGAAGGTGAGCAGACGGAGATATTTGCCATTGGAGAAAAAATCCAAAATAAGGTAAAAAATTTGTTTCAAGGATCGCTCGCGATCCGGCAGATAGACGCCGGCTCGGACAATGCTTGCGAGCAGGAGCTGGTGGCTCTTTCTAATAGTTTTTACGACGTAGAGCGCTTCGGCATTCATTTTGTCGCTTCCCCGAGGCATGCCGACATGCTTCTAGTGACCGGGCCAGTAACCCGAAACATGGCCAAGGCCGTAAGGAACGCTTATGAGGCGACGCCGGATCCGAAGATCGTCGTGGCTGTCGGCGATGATGCCATAAGCGGGGGAATTTTCAAGGGTTCCTATGCGGTTTCTGACGGGGTGGATACAGTAATCCCGGTAAATTATCAAATTCCAGGAGATCCGCCATCACCTAAAACAATTCTTTTCCATCTTTTAAAAATTTTAGAGACGCTAGATCATCAATCATTAAAATTAAAATAACATGCTGGAAATTATTACATCTACGATGAGTTTTTTTATTTTGCTTCTGCTGTTTTTTGTCGGCGCGATTGGTTCTTTGGCATGGCGTAAAAATGATGCTGTGGCAAATGTTTGGAGCAGTTTTTTTGCCGTAGCCGGCTCCTTGTGGGGGGTAATTTTTTCAAGCTCGGTGATTCTCGCGGGGCAGGGGCTATCTTTTGCGCTTAAGGCTTCTTCGTTCTCGCTTCTGACGTTGTTTTTCAATATTGACTTGTTGTCTGCTTTTTTTATTTTTGTTATTTCTTTGGTTGCTTTGTTTTGCTCTCTGTATGGAGCGAGTTATGTAAAACATTTTTATGGAAAATACAGCCTGGGCGCTTTAGGATTTTTCTATAATTTACTAATAGGCAGTTTGCTCTTAGTAGTTACCTCTTCCAACGGATTGTTTTTCCTAATCGCTTGGGAGGTTATGTCCATCTCTTCATATTTTCTGGTTGTGTATGATCGGGAAGACGAAAATAATGTAAAGGCGGGTTCGTTGTACCTTATTATGACTTACGTGGGTACTTCTTTTATTCTCTTTTCTTTTTTACTTTTATATAAATATACCGGTTCTTTTGATTTTGCCGTAATCAAATCCAATCTTTCATTAATTCCTCAATCAGCAAAAAATATTATTTTTATTTTTTCACTGATTGGTTTCGGCACAAAAGCTGGCATCATTCCACTGCACATCTGGCTTCCAGCCGCGCACCCAGCTGCCCCTTCCCATGTTTCGGCGCTTATGTCGGGGGTGATGATCAAGACTGGTATCTATATGATGCTTAGGCTTTATTTGGATTTGCTTCAGCCTATCCCGGCCTGGTGGGGAATTGTAATATTAACTGTCGGTTCAATATCTGCCTTGCTAGGGGTTTTATATGCGCTTACCGAACATGATATTAAAAAACTCTTGGCCTATCATAGTATCGAAAACATCGGCATTATTTTACTTGGCCTTGGTAGCGCGCTAACTTTTTATTCGCTTGGCATGCCATCCTTAGCCTTGCTTTCTTTAATGGCTTCTCTTTTTCATACTCTCAATCATGCCATTTTTAAATCACTGCTTTTCCTTGGCGCTGGTTCTGTTATCAATGAGACGCATACAAGAAATATGGAAGAATATGGCGGACTCATAAAGTACATGCCCCAAACCGCAATGTTTTTCTTGGTCGGGTCAATGGCCATATCTGCGCTCCCGCCCTTTAATGGTTTCTTCAGTGAGTGGCTCACCTTTCAGGCGCTTTTCCAGGGAATTGCTCAATTAAGTTTTTCTATGCAGTGGATTTTCATTATTGCAGCCGGTTCCTTGGCTTTTACCGGAGGGTTAGCGCTGGCATGTTTCGTGAAAGCTTTCGGCGCGATATTCCTTGCTCGAGCCAGGAGCGCGGAAGTGGCTCACGCCAAAGAATCCGCTCTGCTTATGCGGATAGGAATGGGAGCGTTAGCCGGGCTGTCGATTTTATTTGGAATATTTTCGGGCTCTATAACTACCTTGCTTCAAAAAGTTGGTAATGGTTTTTCTATTTTTACTAATACCCCTTCTTTTGTTTCTGTGTTTTCGTATCAGCGGTTAAATATGGGTAATGGTTTTTCTGGAACATCGGCGTTGGCTATCTTTTTCTTACTTATCATTGTCACTCTTCTGATGATGTTTATCTTTCGCTATCTAATTAACAAGAATCAAAAAATAAAAATTGGCGACACTTGGGACTGTGGCACCGCCCTGACTCCACGTATGGAAATAACAGCTACGGGCTTTACCCGGTCAATCATCCTTATTTTTAAGGGAATTCTAAAGCCCAGTATCCAGCATGAGGTAGAGTATCACGATGATGAAAGCAGGTATGTGCCAAAGTCCAGAGTCGTTACTTTGCGTGTCGGCAATATTTATAATTCATATTTTTACAAGCCATTGCACGTGGCAATCAATGCTATTTCCTTGCGAGTAAAGAATATCCAGAGCGGGAATATCAATGCTTATATCTTCTATATATTTTTTGCATTAATAATTGTGTTATTTTCAGTATTGTAAATTTATGATAATTTTTATTTGGACAATTCAAATTCTTCTGGTGCCACTCCTTTCTCCACTTTGCATCGGGATAATAAAAAAAATGAAAGCGAAATTTCAGAATCGCCAAGGGGCAGGCATTTTTCAGCCGTACCGGGATTTGTGGAAACTTTTAAGTAAAGATGAAGTAATAAGTAAAGATGCCTCTTCGGTGTTTCGATATGCTCCTTATATTGCCTTTGTGGTGACTATTATAGTGGGCGCCAGTATTCCTATTTTTTCTTTTTATCTTAAAAATAACCTGACGAGCGACTTGCTCGTTATCGTTTACCTATTATCCATCAACACTTTCTTCCTGGCTTTGAGCGGTATGGACACCGGTAGTGCTTTTGGAGGCTTCGGCTCCAGTAGAGAAATGACCGTCTCGGCCCTGGCCGAAGGGGGGCTTATTTTTTCACTTCTAACTGTAGGACTAATCAGCGGGACAACGGACTTGTTTGCGATTTCCGGAGCGAACCTGTTTGCGCATAGTGAATTCTTCTTGCCTGTTATGCTAGCATTTTGCGGATTTTTAATTGTTATGCTCGCAGAAACATCGCGATTCCCTTATGATAATCCTGCCACCCATTTGGAATTAACTATGATTCATGAAGCGATGATCTTGGAATATTCGGGAAAAAAGCTGGCCTTAATGGAATGGGCCTCCGCTAACAAATTGCTTATTTTTATAATTCTAGGCTCTAATTTGTTTTTTCCTTTTGGGCTGGGCACAAGCGCAAGCGCGAGTGTTTTAATCCTTAGCCTGATTATTCTTTTAATTAAAACTCTTGTATTTTGCTCTTTGATCGCCATATTAGAATCCAGCACAGCCAAGTTTAGATTTTTCAGGTTGCCGGACCTTTTGATCATATCTTTTATTCTTAACGTCGTGGCCTTGGGCCTCATTCATTGATTATGAACATAATATTTTTACAATTTTTATTGGAAATAATGTTTTTAACTATTATTTTTTTGCACCTGACAAAAAAGAATTTTTCCGCGGCAGTGGCCTACGGTATCCAGTCGCTGGTAATTTGTTTTCTTTTTATAAATTCTTTTTTTGAAACCGGCAATGTTTATATTTTTGCCATAGTTTTAATTACTTTTATTGTAAAGGTAATTTTGGCGCCTTTATTCTTAACTCGTTTGATCAAAAAGCACGCGTTATCATTTTCAGTGAGTACGTATTTAAATACTCCGCTCATGCTCATAGTAATTGCCGGGCTGACTTTTCTAGCGCATTCCCGGAAATTTTTTCCGCTCACCGATATTATTCCCACCAATCAAGTTTTGCTCTCGATGGCTCTTTCCACTGTTTTTCTTTCTTTGTTTTTAATTATTAATCGTAAAGGAGTGCTGTCGCAAATACTAGGTGTTTTGTCTTTAGAGAACAGCATTGTGGCTTTTGCCATCTTTGCCGGACTAGAGCAGTCTGTCGGCCTGCAGTTGGGCGTGATATTTAATATTTTTATCTGGATTATTATTGCTACCGTGTTTGCATCAATGATTTATGAGCATTTCGGGTCGCACGATGTAACTTTTATGAAAAATTTAAAAGATTAAAAGAAAATTATGGAACTAATATTTATAATTGCGATATTGACAATAACTGCATTCTTAAACATCTTGATTAAAAAAAGAGTCATTATTGAATTTCTTTCTATTGTTTCTTCCGCGGTTTCGCTAGTCTTGTCTGTCGTAGTGGCGGTAAAGGTTTCAGTTCTTGGTATTTATTCTCCATTTTTATTTTTTTCTGTGGATTCATTCGGGGCGATCGTTATGGTCATTGTTGCCTTTGTTGGATTTACCGCTTCCGCCTATTCCATCCCTTACCTCCGGCAGGAGACCGCCAAAGACATTATTGGATTTACCAGAGTAAAGCAATATTTTGTATTATCAAATCTTTTTTTAACGGCAATGTTTTTAGCGGTGATGGCCAGCAATCCGATATTCGCTTGGATTGCCATAGAAGTAACCACTCTTTCTACTGCTTTTCTGGTGAGCTTTTACAACAAGCCGTCAATGGTAGAAGCAGCTTGGAAATATCTCATCATCAACTCCGTCGGTTTGCTCTTAGGGTTTATGGGAACGCTTTTGTATTTTACTTCAGTCAATTCATTGGGTGGGGATACATTTGTCAGCTGGCAGATCTTGCTTGAAAATGCCAGCCATCTGGATGCGCTGATTGCCAAGATTGCCTTCGTCTTCGTGCTGGTGGGCTATGGCACTAAAGTCGGGCTGGCTCCTATGCACACCTGGAAGCCGGATGCATACAGCAAAGTGCCGGCGCCGATAGGAGCCTTGTTGTCCGGAGCTCTTCTGCCGGTCGCTTTCCTGGTGATCTTAAGATTTAAAGCAATAACAGATATTAGTATTGGCTCATCGTTTAGCGGTAACTTGTTGATTGTTTTTGGCTTGTTGTCTGTTGCCGTGGCCGCCTTAATTATACTTAATTCTAAGAATTACAAAAGGCTCCTAGCATACTCCAGCATCGAAAATGCTGGGGTCGTCGCTTTAGGTTTTGGCTTTGGCGGAGTGGGGATTTTTACGGCGGTCCTGCACATTATTTATAATGCTCTTATCAAATCGGCGCTTTTTTTGTCGGCTGGCAATATATTCCTAAAATACAGTTCAACAAAAATTGAAAAAGTAAAAGGTGTGCTTACCGCCCTGCCGGCCACGGGGGTGATTTTCTTGGCGGGATTTTTAGCAATTACTGGGATGCCCCCATTTGGGATTTTCGTCACAAAAATATTTATCCTTTCTGCCGGTATCCTTGCCCACCCAGTGGCCACCATTATGGCTCTGATCTTTATGACTATCTTATTTACTGGATTTTTAAGGCAGGTCGTGGCAATGATTTTCGGAGAAAAGCCAGCAGGGGTGGAAACAGGGGAAAGCAATGTTTGGTTAGTTCTCCCCCCGCTTCTACTGATGGCAGTGGCTTTAGGCTTAAGTGTTTACATTCCGTCCTTACTGCAAACTTTGATTAATAATGTCGTTTTACACTACTAGTATGATAAAAGAAAAAATACAACAACATATCCCAGAGGGCGCAAAAGTCGAATCGTTTGGCAACACGATTGCTTTTGAAGTTCCGATTTTAGAACTTAAAAAAATTATTATTGGTATGTGTGAAGATAAAAATCTTTCACTAAAGTTAATTACGGCCACAGACGAAAGAGAAGAAAATGGATGTTTTAAAATCTGGTATGTTTTCGGCGCGTCGGAGGAAAATATGTTTATTGTTCCATTTCTTAATTTAAAAAATTCCGAAGAATTTCCCTCAATAGCCCTAAATGCTCATAAAGCCTGGGACTATGAGAAGAAAATATTTTCCTTTTTTGGCCTGAAGCCGCTTGGCCATCCGGACTTACGGCCGATAATTCTGCATGAAAATTGGCCGAGTGATGTGTTTCCGCTTCGAAAAGATTTTGATTGGCAAACAAGGCCGGAGGTAGCCCGAGGCACCTATCGATTCCAAAAGGTAAAGGGCGAGGGGATTTATGAAATTCCGGTGGGGCCGATCCACGCAGGGATTATCGAGCCGGGGCATTTCAGGTTTAGCGTAGCCGGAGAAAGGATCGTGCTTCTAGAGCCTCGCCTGGGGTATACACACAAAGGCAGTGAAAAATTATTTGAAATACTTTCCCTGGATGACAAAGTGCGATTGTCCGAAAAAATTTCTGGGGACAGTTCCTTCAGTCATTCTTTGGCCTTTTGCCAAACGATGGAACAGCTAAGCAACACCGTGGTGCCCAAGCGAGCGCTGTACTTGCGAGTTGTCTATGCCGAGCTGGAGCGATTAGCGAATCATTTGGGAGACATCGGCGCCATAATGACAGATACTGGTTTTAATTTTGGCGGAGCCCACGGCTCTAGACTACGAGAAATGATAATGCAAATAAACGAAAGGCTTACCGGCAACAGATTTTTACGCGGGGTCAATACCGTCGGAGGAGTAGTGAAAGACATCAATGAAGAAGAAAAAGATGAGCTAGCTCGCGAGTTGATAAAAACACAGAACGACTTTTCAGAAGTTATCGCTGTCGCTGAAAATAGCACTTCGCTTTTTAATCGCCTCAAAGGCACCGGAGTGCTTTCCCTTGAAGCGGTGAAAAGTCATGAAGTAACGGGGGTGGCCGGGAAATCCGTGGGAGTCCCGAACGACGCTCGAGTGGATTATCCGTATGCGGGCTATAAAGAAATTCCCGTGGGAGAAATACCAACGGAAAATGATGGCGATGTGTATGCTAGATTCCATGTAAGAATTAAAGAAACGTACGCCTCGATTAAAATTATCCAAAATGCCCTGCAAAATATAACAGAAGGTCCTATTAATCAAATTGGCCAAAATATAATTTTCAAGCAAAATGCTCTCGCGGTCGGCGTGGTGGAGGGCTGGCGAGGGGAAATCGTATATTTTGCCACGACAGATAAAAACGGAAACATCAGCCGAGTGGCTCCGCGCGATCCTTCGTTTGTTAATTGGGCTATTCTAAAAGATGCCGGGTTTGACAACGTGGTGCCTGATTTTCCATTAATAAATAAAAGTTTCAATTTGTCTTATTCTGGGAATGATCTATAGTAGAAGATATCATTATGCAAAAAAATTATAAATATTTAAGCGCGATTAGTGTTTTCTTTGTTTCGGTTTTGTTGATTTCAAATATTGCTTCGACAAAAATAGTGGACCTCAAATGGTTCACTTTTGATGGAGGGACATTACTATTTCCTTTAAGCTATGTTTTTGGAGATATCCTAACCGAAGTTTATGGTTACCAAAAATCAAGAAGCATTATATGGCTGGGCTTTTTTATGGCACTACTAATGTCACTGATTTTTATTGTCGTGGGTAAACTGCCTCCAGCCGTCGGCTGGAACAATCAAGCAGCCTATGATGCTATCCTGGGGCTGACTCCTAGAATTGTTACCGCTAGTTTGATTGCTTATTTCTGTGGAGAATTTTCTAATTCATTTGTTTTAGCAAAAATGAAAATATGGACCAAAGGAAAATGGCTTTGGTCCAGAACCATCGGTTCGACGCTTGTGGGTGAGCTGATAGATAGCTCGATTTTTATTTTAATTGCTTTTCTGGGAGTGTTTCCAAACACTTTACTGATTACTTTAATTGTTTCAAATTACGTATTTAAGGCTGGAGTAGAAATATTATTTACTCCAGTAACTTATAAAGTTGTAAAATTTCTAAAGAGGGAAGAAGGGGAGGATTATTACGACAAAGACACTGACTTTAATCCGTTTAAGATTAAGATTAATATATAGTAAATTTTTTTGTTGCTATTATTCTTCAAGTATTTGCAGAACCCAGTTTATGATCGCCAGTACGATCCCAAACAGAAATGCCGCCCAGAAACTATCCACGGCAAATCCGGGTACGATATAGCTGGCAAGCATCACTAGCAGGGCATTGATGACCAGCACAAAAAGCCCAAGAGTTAAAATAGTAATAGGTAGGGTAAGCATTATGAGTATCGGACGGAGAATTAGATTAATTGCTCCAAGCACCACGGCAAGGACAAATGCCGCCACTAGTCCACTGACATGCACCCCAGGCAAAACATATGCGGTTATTAAAATAGCTACTGTCGAAACCAAAAAATGTATTAATGTTTTCATAATACTTTTATTGTATCAATTTTTGACGCGTCAAGCCACTTTATTTCTTTGTCTCTCTTAAACCAAGTCATCTGGCGTTTGGCGTATTTAAGGGTTTCATTTATTACTTTTTCTGGAGTCGGATTGTAATATTCAAAGCCAAACTCTTTTAATCTTTTATCTGAGACGCCCAATTTCTTTATTTTTTTTATTTCAGCTAACAAGCCTCCGCCAGTTGGCGGATTAAACATTTTCTTCACTCTTTTTTCTATTTTCTTTTTTAATAAATCTGCCGACAAGTATAATCCAATCTTTATAAATTTATACACAGGCGTTGCCTGTGTAATTTCTGGTACCTTACCTAAAGCTTTGGCTATCTCGATAGCTCTAATTAACCTGATTTTATTTTTTGGGTCAATATTTTTCGCTCTAACGGGATCTATTTTTTGTAATGTATGAAATAATGCGGTCGCATCTTTTTGTAGCAAACTCTGGCGAAGTTTGTTATTTGGCGGAACTTCGGGAAAAATTATTCCTTTTGTAATAGCATCAATATAGAATCCGGTGCCACCGCAGATGATTGGTATTTTGCCTCTTTTTGCAATATCAGCTATAGCTGATATTGCTTGTTTTTGATATTCCACAACTGTAAATTTTTTCTTTGGATCCACCACATCCAGTAAGTGGTGAGGCACGCTCTTCATTTCCTTCTTGGTAATTTTACCCGTACCGATGTCTAAGCCCTTGTAGACTTGCCTTGAGTCGGCAGAAACAATCTCTCCGTTAATTTGCTTGGCTATTTTAACAGCTAAATTACTTTTTCCAGTTGCTGTTTGGCCTAATATGATAATAACTGGAGGTAAGAATTTTCCCCTCTCCTTACTAAGGAGAGGGCTAGAGTGAGGTGTGTTCATTTCAAAATTTTAATATCGGCGCCGATGGAGTTTAGGCGTTTAGCAATTTCTTCATATCCACGATTGATCATGTACACGTTGCGGAGGATAGAGGTGCCCGGAGCGGCCAGCATAGAAATTAAAATAACCATGGAGGGGCGCAGAGCCGGCGGGCAGACTACTTGCGCAGCCCGGAGCGGAGTTCCGCCCTGGATATAGACTCGGTGTGGGTCAGCCAAAGTGATATTGGCGCCGAGGCGGTTAAGCTCGGTAAAATATATGGCGCGATTTTCATATACCCAATCATGGATCATCGTTTGGCCTTTCGCGCGGATGGCAATAGGCACAAAAAAAGGAAGGTTGTCTATATTTATGCCAGGATAAGGATTAGAGTGAATCTTATCCGCTAACGCTTTGAGCCTGCTTGGAAAAATTTCAATGTCGGCAAGCCTGGTCCGGCCATTATGAGAATAATATTTCTTTGAAACTTTATATTTCAAATTCATTCTTTTTAGCTTTTCCATTTCCAGAGACAGAAAATCGATCGGGCAACGAGTGATGGTAAGCCTCGAGTCGGTGATGATGCCAGCTGAAATGAACATCATCGACTCGATGGGGTCTTCACTGTTCCAGTATTCAATATTTTTATTTATCTCGGAAACTCCGTGGACCGTTAAAGTAGAAGTTCCGATTCCTTCAATCTTTACGCCAAGCGCTTCGATGAAGAAGCACACTTCTTGCACCATGTAGTTGGCGCTGGCAAAACTTATCACTGTGGTGCCGTTTATCAACGAAGCAGCCGTTAGGACATTCTCGCAAGCTGTGTCTCCGGATTCGTACATTACAATATTAGTGGTTTTTCCGCCAGAGGCGGATCCGCCTCTGGCGGAAATTTTTGAGGCGGTAATCTCATAATTTTCTGCGGTGGTTTTTATCTTTACTCCGAGATCTTCAAGCGCGTAAGTGTGGGCGGCTATGGTGCGCCGGCCTAAGTTGCACCCTTGCGCATGAGGCAAGGAAAAAGAAGGAAGCAGGTGAATCAGCGGTCCGATCAGCATTACGACAGAACGAGTCATAACCGCGGAGGCCACGTTTATGTTTTTCAATTTAAAATCTTTAGGAGGAGTGATGACGATGGTATTTTGGTCTTTCCATTTTATTGAAACTCCGATGCTTTCTAAAATTTCAATAACTCTGTTTACTTCTTCAATCCTGGCGATGCCATGAAGGGTAGTGGTGCCTTTGTTTAAAAGAGAAGCGCAAAGAAGCCCGACTGAACCATTTTTGGAAAAGTTTGTCTGAATTGTCCCGCTCAATTTCTTTCCGCCGTTTACTTGGAAATCAATCGAGCCACAAGATTTTATTTTTATGTTTTTTGCCATGTGCCCGGGGAGAGAATCGAACTCTCATGATGTTGCCATCAATAGATTTTGAGTCTATCGCGTCTACCAATTCCGCCACCCGGGCATTACAGGTAATACACACATTCTACACAAAAAATACACCAAAATCAATTTTTTATTTTTTAAAACTATGCTAAAATGAATTTATGTCCAACTTATATTCCAACTCAATTTTTTGGATTGATACCGATAAAATTAAACCAAATCCTTTTCAGCCAAGGCGGGAATTTGATGAAGCCCGACTGCGCGACCTTTCCGACTCGATAAAGCAGTACGGAGTGCTGCAGCCTCTTATTGTTTCCCGAGTAGAAGTGGAAAAGGACGGCGGAGAAGGGCTAGTAACAGAGTACGAGCTTATCGCCGGGGAGCGCCGGCTCAGAGCCGCCAAGCTCGCTCAAGTGTCACAAGTACCAGCTGTCATCCGAACCGGGGACACTACCATAATGAAGTTGGAGCTGGCTATTATTGAAAACTTACAACGGGAAGACTTAAATGCAGTTGACCGGGCTAGAGCTTTTTTTAGACTAGTTACCGAATTTAAGTTTACCCACAATGAGATTGCCAAAAAAATGGGGAAAAGCAGAGAATATGTTTCCAACTCTCTACGTATCCTAACTTTGCCGGAAGAAATCCTCAATGCTTTGTCTGAAGGAAAAATTACCGAAGGGCACACTCGCCCGATCCTAATGCTAGCCGATCATCCCGAAGAGCAATTGGTACTGTTTAAAGAAATTGTATATAAAAGAATAACGGTGCGCGAAGCAGAGAGGCTGGCTCGGAAGATTGCTTATGACCGCGTACGCAAGAAAGAGTTTATGCCCGATCCGGAGATCACCGAGCTGGAGGAAGAATTTCAAGAAAAGCTAGGCACTCGCGTGCACATAGACAGAAAGGAGTTGGGCGGGCAAATCAAGATAGACTTTTTTTCTACCGAAGACTTGCGGACCATTTTGGATTTAATTCAAAAAGGAGAAACGGAGAAAAAGCCAGCCGAAATGCTGGAGAATTATATTGCGAAAGAGGCGGTTAAACCGCCAAGTGAACTTGGCGGTTTAACCGCCAACGATGCGTCGCTTGATGATAGAACAAAAGAAGAGGCAGAAAAAGACGAAGCTGATTTGTATAATATTTCCAACTTTAGTGTTTAAAAAAGGCAAGACCTAACATGTTAGGTCTTGCCTTAAGATTGACCAAAAGATTTTAGATTGGCCAGCAGGCTATTTTTCTCTAAATATGATTTAATATTTTTCTTCGCTACAGAAGTTTTAACATACTCAAGCCATTTACCGGAAGGTTTTGAATCCTTTTTTGTTATTATTTCCACAATGTCCCCATTTTTTAATTTGGTAAAAATTTGAGACATTTTACTGTTCACTTTTGCTCCGACGATATGGTCTCCGATGTCGGTATGGATAGAATAAGCGAAATCTATCGGAGTTGAATCTTCCGGCAAGTCTACCACATCGCCCAAGGGCGTAAAAATAAAAATGCGGTTGCTAAAAAAATCCATCTTAAGATGTTCCAGAAAATTTTTCGGATCGTCCGGCAAATATTTTAGTTCCTTTAGTTCCTCAATCCATTTAAATTTATCTTTATCATTTTTATTTTTTAAATTGTCGGTTTCTTTGTAGGCAAAATGGGCTGCGATACCATAAGCCGCCTCGGCATGCATTTCCTTTGTTCTTATTTGAATTTCCGCCACTCCGCCTATGCCGGTAAAAATAGTGGTGTGGATAGAGCGATAGCCGTTCGGCTTTGGGACCGCGATGTAGTCTTTGATCCGGCCTGGCAAAGGATTCCAAAGAGAATGCACCAGGCCTAAAACTCTATAACAGTCTTCCACTGTGTCCACGACCACACGAAGCGCTACAATGTCGTAGATCTTATCTATGTCTTTGTCGTATCTTAAGAGTTTTTTGTAAAGGCTGTACTTGTGTTTGATGCGGTAACTAATCTCTGCAAACTTTATTTTATTTTTTTCTAATTCTTTTTTTAAACTTTCACTTACTTCAGTTAAGTTTTTTTCAAAAAGTCCCTTTTTTTCTTTTATGATTTCTTCAATCTCTCTATACTCTTTAGGATAAGCATACGGGAAAGCGGCGTCCTCTATCTCGCCCTTAAGCTTTCCCATCCCAAGCCTGTTGGCCAGCGGAGCGTAAACTTCTATAGACTCTACGGCGATTCTGCGCCTTTTTTCTTCTCGTATAAATTTTAGTGTTCTAAGGTTGTGGAGTCTGTCGGCGAACTTTATGATGACCACTCGCAGGTCGTTCGCAATGGCAACAAAAAACTTACGCAAGGATTCTACGTGCCTTTCGTGTCCGCGGTATTTCAAAGTGCCCAGCTTGGTTACACCTCTTATTAAAAATAAAATGTCATCTCCGAAGGTTTCTTGGATTTCTTCTTTAGTAGTAGGCGTGTCTTCCAGCACATCGTGGAGTAGCCCAGCTACGATGGTCTGAGTATCCATCCCTAGCCCGGCCAAGATTTTAGCAGTCTCAAGCGGGTGTACAAAATACGGTTCATTACTCATCCTTTTCTGTCCGGCGTGAGCCTTTTCTGAAAAAATGTAAGCTTTTTTTATAAGCTCAATTTCTTCTGGCTTCATGTCGCCGTTTAGATCAAGAATTTCCTTTATGCTTCGTTCCATTCAGACATTCTAGCATTTCTTACCAAGCGCTTCAATAAATATTTTTTATTTCATTTTATTTAATTTGTCCGGACGGAAATTCGGACAATCTTTTTTACTACAACGCTCTGGAATAGTTTTTGTCCCCTCCATCATTAGACTTCCACATTCCTTACAAATATTTCCGGTCGGCTTGGCCTTGATGGCAAATTTACAATCGGGATAATTTGAACAGGAATAAAAGATACCAAATCTTCCGCGCCTCTCCGAAATGTCTCCCTTTTTACAAATAGGGCAAATAACCCCGGTGCGTTTTTTAGCTTCTTCGGCTTCATCCTTTTTTATAAACTTGCATTTTGGGTAGCGTGAACAGGAGATAAAGGTGCCCGTTCCGTCGCGTCTTTGTTTGATGACTAGTTTTCCGCCATAATTTTTTTTCTTTTTTCCTCCCGCCTTCGCCAAGGCTTCGGCGGGCAAGCCACATTCTGGGCACATTTCTCCAGTTTCTTCCGGGCCTTTTAGCTCTGTGCCGTCCAGGGTTAAGGCGCCTTCGCAGTCAGGGTACTTCGAGCAGGAATAAAATTTACCACCGCGAGAAAGCTTGACTATCATCAGGCTGTCGCATTTCGGACACTTTATGTTTTCCGGCGCATCGCCCAAGTTTGTCGCTTTTTCTAATTTTTCTTTTGCTTTTACGTCTTTTGAAAACGGGCCATAAAAATCCTTTAAAGTTTTTTCATATTCGCGTTCGCCCCTGGATATTTCATCTAGCTCGTCTTCCATTTCAGCCGTGAAAGTGTCGGATATATAGTTGGCAAAATGTTTTTCTAAAAAGTCAGACACTACTTCGCCCACGTCGGTCGGGAAGAGTGTTTTGTTTTCTTTTCGCACATATCCGCGGTCTTCTATCGTCCGCATGATTGAGGCATAAGTAGATGGACGGCCTATGCCTCTTGCCTCAAGTTCTTTGATCAGTCCTGCCTCGGAGTATCTGCCGGGTGGCTCGGTAAATTTTTCTTCTCCGTTTAGCTCAAGTAGTTTTAACTTTTCTCCTTCTTTACACAAAGGAAGCTCCACATCTTCACTACGCGCGCCGGTGTCCACCGCCAGCCAGCCAGGAAAAAGCAGGCGAGAACCAGTAGTAGTGAAATCGGGGATTCCCTCTCCTCCTTGTGGAGGAGGAGTGCCCTTTAGGGCGAGGTGGTGATTTTTTGAATTACCACCCCCAACCCCCTCCTTCTCAAGGAGGGGAGTTATATTTGCCGTTATTTTCGTTTTAAGTAATTTAGCATCCGTCATTTGTGAGGAGATGGCGCGTTCCCAGATGAGCCGGTAGAGCCTGCTTTGCTCGTCAGTGCCGGCTTGAAGCTTATCTATATGTGTGGGGCGAATAGCTTCATGCGCCTCTTGGGCATTTTTAATTTTTGTTTTATAAATTCTGGCTTCGGCGTAGTTATTGCCATATTCTTTTTTTACAAATGACAATATTTGAGCCACAGCATTCGAGGAAAGATTCGTACTGTCTGTCCTCATATAGGTGATGTGTCCGGCTTCATAAAGCTTTTGAGCGATTTGCATTGTGCGAGAAGGGGAATAGCCTAGCCGGGAACTGGCTGTTTGTTGGAGAGTGGAAGTGGTGAAAGGCGCGCGCGGTGAACGTTTCTGCTCGGACTCTTTTATTCCTTTTATTATCCAATTACCCCTCTTGCCTTCGGTCATTATTTTTTCAAATAATTTTTCATCTCGAGGCTCTTCGGTGCACGTGAGCGTCAGCCGATTCCCCAAGGCAAGACCTTGGGCTCCCTTAAGGTCTTGCCTTTTTCCTCGGCTGGTTTCAAATTCTCCCCAGATTTTCCAAAATTTTTCGGGCACAAATGCGCGGATCTCGCGTTCGCGCTCCATTATGATGCGAAGCGCCGGGGACTGTACCCTGCCAGCGGAGAGCCCGTAACGGACTTTTTTCCAGATAAGTCCGCTTAAGTCGTATCCTACGAGTCGGTCGAGAACTCTGCGCGCCTCTTGGGCCTTACGCAAGTTGGTATCAATTTTACGGGGATGTTTCAGTGCTTCTAAGATTGCTTCCTTAGTTATCTCATGAAAAACTATTCTACTAATTGGCGCTTTTACTTTTTTACCTGCCCCGTAGGAAGTACTCTTTCCTTCGGGGTCTTGGTTCAGAAGTGTCTCTATGTGCCAGGCTATGGCTTCGCCTTCGCGGTCGGGGTCTGTCGCTAGGAGCACTTCATTTGCTTTTTCGGCCAGTCCCTGCAGTTCGCGCACAATTTTTTCTTTACCTTTAGAGATTTCATAATGCGGAATAAAACCGCCTTCAATATCGATGGCTTGCTTGTTTGATTTTGGTAAATCGCGAATGTGTCCGACCGAAGCGCGCACAGTAAAAGCGCCCTCGAGGTATTTCTCAATAGTTTTTGCTTTCGATGGTGATTCAACGATTAATAATTTCATAGCTTAGCCAGTATTACACGAAATTGTTTTTCAATGCAAACTTTTCGCAAAAAAATTCTAAAAATTCAAACGAATTTCTCCCAGCTCTTCTCTAATCAATCCTTTTATTTCCATCACGGACAAGAGAGCATTCGCGGATGGTATTGGCATTTTCATTGCTCTTATTAAATCATCGCGAGGTATCGGTTCGCGCAGTAGGTCAACTATCTTTTTTTCTTCTGGCAATAAATCTAAAAATAACTTAGCTTGTTTTTCTTTGTCTTTAGGTAGCTCAAAACCGAGCGCCTCTAAAACGTCTTCGCTTGAAGTTATCGGCGTGGCGCCGGAGCGGAGCAGCCGATTAGTTCCTTTAGAGGTTGGAGAAAATATTGATCCGGGCACGACTAGGAGATCTCTATTGTATTCAGTGGTGAGGCGGGCCGTAATGATAGTGCCGGATTTTTCTTCTGCCTCTATTATTAATGTTGCTTTTGAAATTCCAGCCATCAGCCTGTTGCGCATGGGAAAGCTCCAAAGGGTAGCTTTAAAGTCAGGCTCAAATTCTGAGATCAGACACCCGCCACTTTTTATTATTTCCTTGGCCAGTAAAATATTCGTTTTCGGATGCATCGCTTCAAAAGAGAGTCCGGAACCCGGGAAGACTATGGTTCTCATTCCCACAGCTAGGGCCTTTTTGTGCGCTATGGCATCTATGCCTAAAGCAAGTCCTGAGACAATAACAATTGGGTAACCTTTTAACCCGGCAATTATCTTTTCACAAGCCTCGCGTCCGTACGAAGTGAACTTGCGCGGACCGACAACGCACAGATGAATCAAATTTTCTGGTGGAAGCTCGCCGACGATCCAAAGATCTTTCGGGGGCTGAGGTATCTCTAAAAGCGCTTTAGGGAATTCATTTTTAGGCAATTTGATTATTTTCATAAATTTACCTCACCCCTTCGCCCCTCTCCTTGGCAAGGAGAGGGGTTGGGGAGAGGTTCTTCTTTTGTAATTTTAATAATTCTATTATATACTATATTTATGCTAGATATTAAATTCATCCGTGAAAATAAGGACATCGTGCAGGCTGGCGCCAAAAAGAAACGCGTAGAGGTGGACATCGAGAAGCTGATCTTGCTTGATGATGCACGACTGAAAGAACTCAAGGAAGTGGAAGAGCTTCGTAGTGAGGTCAACAGAGTTTCAAACGACATTGCCCGCAACCAAGACTCGGCGCTCAAAGTTCAGCTGATCGAGGAGATGCGGATCGTCAAGGATGAGATCAAGGCAAAAGAAGAAAAATTAAAAGCAACGATGGAGGAGTGGCAAGAGATAATGCTAAAGGTGCCGAATGTCCCTGATATCTCTGTGCCGGAAGGGAACACAGATCAGGAGAATAAAGAAGTGAAAGTTTGGGGCGAGAAACCAGTGTTTACTTTTACTCCCAAAGATCACACCGAGATCATGAATGCTGTTAAAATGGTTGATTTTGAAAGGGGGACAAAAGTTCATGGGTTTCGGGGATATTTTTTAATTAATGATGGGGTGTCTCTTTCATTTGCTATTTGGAATCACGCTCTGGAATTTTTTTCTGCCCGCGGTTTTTCACCGGTCATTGCTCCAGCCATAGTAAAAAAACAAAATTTATATGGCACCGGGCACCTGCCAGGAGATGTGGAAGATTATTATATGACTCAAGATTTTGACGCTCTTTCTGGGACAGCTGAAGTTCCCCTAATGGGAATGCACTCGAATGAAATTTTAACTAAGAAAGATTTACCGATAAAATACTTAGGCTTTTCGCCTTGTTATAGACGTGAAGCTGGAAGTCACGGCAAAGATGTAAAAGGATTGATTAGGGTTAATGAGTTTTATAAATTAGAACAGCTGATTTTGTGTGAAGCTAATCATGAGACCTCTGTTAAATTTCACGAAGAACTTAATAAAAATACAGAAGAGTTTATTGAATCTCTTGGTATTCCTTATCATACGGTTATTAATTGCGGTGGAGACCTAGGGCTAGGACAAGTAAAAAAATACGACATAGAACTTTGGGTGCCAAAGGAAAACACATATCGGGAGATTTCTTCTGCTTCTTATTTTCATGATTTTCAAACAAGGCGTTTCGGTATTCGCTACAAAGACGATGAAGGTAAAATGCATTTCGCGCATTCATTAAATTGTACAGCAATTGCCACGCCGAGAATTCTTGTGTCTCTTGTCGAAAACTACCAGCAGGCGGACGGCTCGATAAAAATACCAGAAGTTTTGCGTAAATATATGGGTGGTAAAGAATTTATAAAAAATTGCTAGGCAAGACCTAGCATGCTAGGTCTTGCCTAGCAATTTTACAATAATGCAGAAACAAAACATTTTAAATTCCCCCCGCCTTTTGGAATTAAAAAGAAGGAGACGGAAAGCTATTTTATACAAATTCTTGCTATATTTTTTTGGTGTAGTGGTTGTTTTTATTTTGCTTGGTTTTCTTTCTTGCATCAAAAATTTAAATATCAGCGACGTCGAAATTTCTGGCAATAGTGTTTTAGAAACAGAAGCGTTGCAAAATGTGGTTAAAGAGCAAATTGCCGGAAAATATCTCTGGCTCTTTCCTAAGACAAATATCTTATTTTATCCTCAAAATAAAATTAAAAATGAATTGCAAAATAAATTTAAAAGAATTAAAGATATCACTTTATCGATCAAAAAAAATAATACCTTGGAAGTGTCTCTGACGGAGCGCACGGCAGCATACACCTGGTGCGGAGCAACCCTCCCTCTCCTTCGGGGAGGGGTTGGGGAGGGGTTTGAACAATGCTATTTTATGGACAGAGGCGGTTATATTTTTGACGAAGCACCGTTTTTCTCTGGAGAAGTTTATTTCAAATTTTATGGTTCAGCTGACGGACAGGGGTCATATTTTTTAAAGAAAGATTTTGAACGATTGATTTACGTAAAAGATATTTTACTTAGTCTTAATCTCAAACCCGTGGCCGTGTATGTGGCCAGGGCTGGAGACGTGGAGTTCTTTCTCTCTAAGGGAACGGCCTCAGCTTCTACCATCGGACCAAAAATAATTTTCAAACTAGAGGCTGACTTTCAAAATGCCACTGAAAACCTCCAAGCAGCCCTAAACACAGAACCGCTTAAATCAAAAATAATTAATAAATATTCATCGCTCCAATACATTGATTTACGATTTGGAAATAAAGTTTATGATAAATTTAATTAATTCAAAAAGGCAAGACCTCACATGTGAGGTCTTGCCTTACGAGAGTTTCTGGGGAAAACTCAAGAAGCCGTTTTTCTGCCTGGCTCCAATGTCCGATGTTACTGATATTGCTTTTCGGCACATCTTGGCGAAATACGGCAAGAACAGAGAAAACAAAGACAAGATTGTTTTCTGGACAGAGTTTGTCTCTGCGGATGGCCTTTGCGACAAGCTTGGCCGAAAAAAGTTATCGCACATATTAAAATATTCAGAGCGTGAAAGGCCTATCGTGGCGCAAGTTTTCGGCGCCAATCCGGGGAACATGAAAAAGGCTTGCCAGTATATCGCCAGTCTTGGTTTTGATGGAATAGATATAAACATGGGGTGTCCGGATAAGTCTGTGATAAGTCAAGGCGCGGGGTCAGCCTTGATAAAGACTCCAGAGCTTGCTAGAAAAATAATCGTTGCTGCCCATGCAGGGATAGAAGCTGCAGGCCTACACACTCCAGTGTCGGTCAAAACAAGGATCGGTTTTTCAAAGGAAGAAATAAATACTTGGATCCCTGAGCTGTTAAAAGAAAACATTTCTGCTCTGACGATCCATTTGCGTACCACCAAGGAGCTTTCGCTTGTTCCGGCTGACTGGAGCCATATTAAAAAAATAAAAAAACTTATTGAAAAAAGTGGCAAAGATATTTTACTCATCGGCAACGGAGACGTAAAAGACATAAAAGATGCGGAGGAGAAAGCCTTGAAGTATGGGTGCGACGGAGTGATGATCGGCCGGGGAGTTTTCGGCAATCCGTGGTTTTTTAAATTCACCTCACCCCAACCCTCTCCTTATAAAGGAGAGGGAGTAAAACAGAAACTAGAAGTTTTAATAGAACATACGCAAATTTTCGACAAAGAACTTGCTAAGCCAAAGCATAAAAGTTTTGCGGTGATGAAGAAGCATTTCAAGGCATATGTGAATGGCTTCGAAGGCGCTAAAGAACTCCGGGTAAAATTAATGGAAACTGAAAACGCTAAACAGGTGGAAAAAATAATTAATGATTTTTTACGCAAAATAGGGTAGAATGTTTTTATGCATGACTTAGCTTTATACCGTAAATATAGGCCTAAAAACTTTAAAGAAGTCTTGGGGCAAGACCACATAGTAAAAGTGCTGGAAAGCTCTATCGAGACCAACAAGGTTTCTCACGCGTACCTTTTTGTGGGCAGCAGAGGCACAGGCAAAACTTCTGTCGCCAGGATCTTTGCCACAAGCATGGGGGTGTCTGCAAATGACCTGTATGAGATAGACGCCGCTTCCAACAGAGGCATCGAAGACATTAAAGAATTGCGCGACGGTGTGCGGGTACTGCCTTTTGATTCAAAATACAAAGTTTACATTATTGATGAAGTACACATGCTTTCCAAAGACGCTTGGGGAGCGCTTTTAAAAACCCTGGAAGAGCCGCCCAAGCATGTTATTTTTATTCTAGCCACGACCGAGCTACAAAAAGTTCCTGAAACGATAATCTCTCGCTGTCAGGTGTTTACCTTTAAAAAAGCTTCCGACGCTATTTGCCGAAAAATGCTGCTGGATGTCGGTAAGAAAGAAGGCTTCGAGCTAGATGCCGGCTCGGCCGAAATCCTGGCTATCTTAGCAGACGGCTCTTTTCGCGACGCCTTAGGGGAACTGCAGAAAATTTTAAACTTTCACCCCTCCCTTCGCCCTCCCCTTGATAAGGGGAGGGTTGGGGTGGGGTCTTTAATTAAAGTCACCAGAGAAGATGTGGAAAAAATAACTGGCGTGCCGAAAACAACTTTGGTGAATGATTTTATTTCCGCAATTGTAGAGAAGAATCTAGAGAAGGGAATATCCACTGCGCAAAAAGCTTCAGAAGCAAACTTGGACATGAAGTTGTATTTCAAACTGATAATTCAAAAATTTCGCATGGCCATAATCTTGCGCTATGCGCCGAAACTTGAAAAAGAAATGGCAGAGAATCTAGGCGAGGCTGATTTAGTCTTCCTTAAAGATTTAATTAAAATCGATAAAGCCGGCATGCTCCGCTCCGGCGCGCTCGCAGTTTTGCTCCAGGCCTATCAAAACATGGACAATGCCTTCATAGCCGAGCTACCTCTCGAGCTTGCGCTAGTGGAGATAGTTGGGAAGGAATAAAAATTAATTAACTCTGTTTGACATATAGGTTAATAATTATTAACCTATAAATATTGTAAGGTTAATGAAAACTATCTTATTATTTGTGGAATACCTTTATTTCATATTCACGTAAAAACACTGTTTCTAGGTCTGGTTCAATTTCTGCTAATGGATTAGGTATGTCATCTTTATAATGCACAAATATTTTAACTGGTAAAATTCCAAGTCCTTTACCGACTTCTTGTGAACCCTTACTATAAAAATATAGTCCTAAGAAATTAGCCCCTGCAGAATCGCCACCTATTGTTTTACCTTTGAATATTTCATCAAGACCTTTGTATTTCTTTAATACTTCCATTAGTCTCATCGTACGGCCACCGGAGAAAAATATAACATCTGCCCATTTGCAATCTTCAATAAAGGTATCTGGAGAAGTTATTTTAATCTCAATATTTCTTAAATCTCTGTTTTTCTCAAATTGATTAATGCCTTGCTCTGTTCGTATAGGTTTCATCTCTTCACTTTCAGCAAAATAAACTAAAAGTACTTTTGTATCTTGAGGCACATCTTTTAGCATTTCCTGAAAAAACCCATCCTTGATGAATCCTATTTCCTTATTAAATCCTCCGTGTAAAACAAATTTAGTCATATAAGATATTATATCAATGTTATTTTTTACTCTTTTATTATACCAAAACTACGCGTCTCGAGCGCAATAACGTTTAAATTTACTTAAATTAATTTGATTTAGATTCTCTTTTCCTTCTCATTGCTGCTACTTTTTGTGGTCTTATATATAAATCATCTAGAAGCTCTGCGGTAAAATCAACAATCTCTTTTGCATCTTCTTCGCTGATATCATCAAGACCATCATCTTCTGGATGTGCCCCATTATTACCTAGAAAACGTATTTCAGTAGCTATGTCAGCCAAATCAGGGTGTAATTTACCTTCTTGCTTTAATTCTTCAATTTGTTCATAAAGTTTTTTAGTTTTTGTTGCTCCAAGATTTAAAGACATTTTCTGTATGGTACGACGTGCCATTACAGCGGAGGATTTATAAGAAGCAATATTAAAATCTCTACTTGCCTCGATAAAATCATTTGCAATTCCCTCAGGTACTAGAGAATCAACAGTGGGTTCAGATGCTGGAGAAATTGAAATTATATTAAGACTTTGTTCAATAATGTGTGGATATGGACTACTATTACCACGAACAAAAAGTGCCCTATCACAATTATGGCAAGACCAAACACTAACAGGATAAAGTTCATTTTCATATGAACCTCTTACGCTAAAAATACAATCAAATGCACTTATCACATGACAATAAGGACATGTAAACTTTCTTATTTTCCAATCGACATTTTTTTGCATAGAAATTATTTATTTAATATTTATAAATTCGACGTTTCTCGAATAATTATTAATTTAATTCATTAACAGCAATTTTAGCAAGCTTTTTTAGTGTATCGTTTGACCTAACGTCAGGAAGAGGTATGGTCATTTTTTTGATTTCTTCAATTAATTGTTTAGATGCGTGAGTAGAAATTTTTTTCTCTACTATATTTATTAATTCAAGATATTTTTTCCCACATAATTGTATTTGTAATTTACTCGAAATTGACTCGTCAATTATTAAAGCAATTGCATAGATTGCTTGTTTTGGACTGAATCCACTTATTAATTCCAAATATATATCGTTGGATGAATTTGCGACGCCATATCCATTCGTTAAAAATGCATCAATTAAAATATTTATGTATTTTTCATTAATGCCAGCTGGTATGTTTGGTGGGTTACCAACTACTGATTTTAACTTTCTCGCTGGAAGTACTTCATTATAGAAATTATTTAATCCCTCATGGGCATTTTTAAGTTCATCAAGGATACTAGATATCTCAACAGTTCTATGTTCATCCGTGACATAAACTAACCCGTCAACGATAATGAGGAATTCTTTTGAATAATTTTTCTCAGCAGCGTGATTATTTGCACTAAAGTAAGCATGCTTTAGTCCGAAACTTTTTCTTGTTTTTTCATCAACATATGGCCAAATTAATGGAGCAAGTAATCGAATATTTTGCCTTACATCTTCTGTTGTTTCTCTTTTGTAAAAAATACCAAAGAGCCCTTCCACTAATCGCTGGGTACGATCAGGCCCCATTTTATCAAAATGTACGGCGACATCTTTTGCGTCTGTTGTAGACATTACTGTATTTTTTATATTTTCGAGTAATTTTTGTACTGCTATAGCTGCAGGAGGTATTGGTGTTGAAATAACTTCCTTAAGACAATCCTCTGCCATGGAAGTTAATTTAAGCCCTGTAATATTTAGATGGTTTGGGTGAGCAGCACTTGCGTTGTTTCGCATATATCTAACAAGATCCATATTTCTGTATCCAAACTCAGAAATCAGTTCTATTTTTAGTGAACCTCTAAGCAGTTCATCGTCAGTGAGTTTTGAAATATCATCAAAAGTCTTAAGATCTTTCCGTTTATCTGGTGAAGAAGCAATGTCATAAAAATATTCAAGGTCATACATTTCAACTCTTTTTCTTAAATGCATTACCGTCTCGTCCCAGATATAATTTAAAGCTGCATCAAAAAGACCAGCACCAACTGCAGCAAAAAACTTTGAAACATATGTTGCCTCAGATTTTTTCCCTGGGTTTATTCTATCTAATAAAGAGTTTGCATTTGAAAACACAGCAATTCTTTCCTTGATTGGAACAAATATATTTTCCGTTGGAAGTCCTACATTTCCCAATAAAACAAGAAATTCTTCCTGGTTTGCAGCGAGCTGTTTATCATAAGTAGCTAGTTGGTTAGTGTCTTCTTTTTTCATATATGTCAATTTGTAATTGATTTCTTATAAATCAAATTAGTTATAAACAAGTTTAAAACTTGCAGATGAGAAGGAACTCGAGCGTGCGAACCTAGCTCAAACTGGCTGTGTTTCTTGAACAAAATCCGAACTTTTTATCAAAACAATCCGGAATGTGATTAATGTGGTACGCTCGACGATTTTCTTAATTTTAATATTTCCACTACGCTCGGCTAATGTGCTAATTCAAAACGGACTCGGAAAATGGAAACAAATATTTTGGGGATTTAGATTCCATTTTCCTCGACTATGTCTTTTGGCGAGATTTCAAATTCTGCCCGCAGGAGAAATTCAAACTCAAAACTCAAAATCATTGTCTCGGGCATTATACCATTTTCCTATTTTAGTGGTAACGCAAAGTTTTTTGACATCACCCCTCGGCATCCGCCTCGGGCATTTCCGCTAGGGCTACGAGTGCCTAGATTGCAGGAGCGGGCAAACAAATAGCCGAACGGCTCAAATACCGGGGAAATGAGCCGTTCAAAATTTGCCCGCACTTCTTGGGGAGAGGAAGTTTCCTCTCCCCGGGTCGGGCTCTCCGGCTGAAGCCGGAGTCTGCCCTCGCCATCCCCACTCTACGTTTTTCAATATTACGTTTAGTGTGTAGCTTTCGCTTTCGAGAACTCATTGCAATTCGGGACAGGCACTCGTCCTTTAGTCGTGGACACCCTAGCGGAAATGCCCGAGGCGGAAAATGCATGTGCTTGACCCACCCTCCCGTTCGCGCACAAAACCGCCGTGAGGAAAAGAGGAGACGGCGGGCTCCCTGAAATTTACAAATCATCTTTCAGCTCAACTGCTTCTTCTTCATCCAATCCTTCAGTGTCCATAATTTCTTTCACGTGTTCAGCTTCATCTTGATCTAATCCGTGATTTTCCATGAGCTCCATAACTTCTTCATCAATTTCTTCCGTATCTTCATTTTTTAATTCTTCATCCATTTTTTAAATTCTAGAATACGAAACCGCGTGTCCTGTTTTCCCAACTTGTTTTATTTTATTTTCTTTTTCTAATTGTGAAAGATACCGAGTTGCTGTTGCATCCGAGACATGAAGAAATTTCTCAACTTCATCATTTGTAATTTTAGATTGTTTTAGAAACATTGCCATAATTTTATCCAACTTTTTCCTTTTCCGAAATTGAATTGCATTTTTTGCTTTCTCTAACAGTTCGCGTATTGAATTTTTTGGTGGAATGATTACGGGAGCTGGAACAGAAACTGGCTCGGATTTAATCGGCTCAGGTTCGGGAACCAACGGCTCATTTGGTGGGATTTGAGCCGTTTCAGGTTCGGGAGTTTGTATTGGTTCTAAAATTGGCTCAGGAATAGGCTCATTTTGGGCTTGTTTTTCCTCAATTTTTGGCTCGTTTTCTGGTTCTATAAGGGTAGAATCAGGGAGTGGTATATCATTACTTTTCACTGAAAAGTCGTTCCCGGGGGCTTCTAGGGCTTCAGGGGGCATAACGGAAGGTTCAGAATATACTGTATTTATGGGGGTAAGCTCGGTGGACTCTTGGGGGCTTGGTGGAATAGAGTTTTTCTCAGAATCTTGATTTTGGGTTATATTTTGGTCGTCGGGCATAAAAACTAATTAATCTTTAATATATCTAACTTCATTTGAAATCATTTTTCCTGCTTTAAAATCTTCTCCCAAACTTCTAGGAAGAATGCGAATATTATCAGTCGGGGTCACCCAAACTATTTCAGCAATTTCGTGAGAATGGGAACAAGCAAGTTTTTCAATATTCAAATAATCTTTTCCGTTGTTTACCTCAAAGAAAAATTCTACATATCGCTTACCATCTGTTTGTGTAAAATTATTTATATAAAATAGCCTGCCTATTTCTGGTTTTACTCCAAGCTCTTCAACAATTTCCCGAGATAAACATTCTTTTATATCTTCTCCCCATTCCAAATGACCGCCCGGAAGCGCAGCAAAGCTTGTATCGTGAGGATGTCGCACGGCCAAAAGTTTTCCTTCATGCAGAATAATCGCTCGAACTTTAATAATAATTTTTTTATCTTCATTCATAAATTTATATTAATAAAATTATTTACAAACAAACCTTATTAGCTTTTAGCACACCCAGAACCTGAATAAGACCAGTTTTACTTGCTGACCAAACATTTTTGTTTTTATCCATTGATTCTAAAATATCATCTGATTTCATCCATTTTATCTCTTGAACTTCCCCGTCATTAAATTTTAAGGTAGCTATATCTCCATCAAATCTATAATAAAAAGAATGTGTAAATTCCCTATTAGGGAAGTGGTCACTTTTTTTAATTTCTCCTTGAATTAAACTGCCTCGCTCTAACCCTAAGCCAACTTCTTCCATTAACTCATTGTTAATTGCTTCTTCTATGCTTTCTCCACTTTTTATATGCCCACCGAAACGAGTATCCCAACAATTTGGATATAAATCTTTATTCTTTGCTCGTAAATGAACAAGAAAATATATATCATTCTCAATTATCTTAAAAAGATAAATATGTACTGTTCTGTGCCATAACCCTTGCGAGTGTACTTCAGAGCGCAATCTTTTCTCTCCAGTTAAAATATTATTTTCATCAACAATATCTAAATATTCCATAAAATTATTTCTTAATAACCGCAGTTACTTCAATTTCAATCTTCGCACCTTTACGGGTCATTGCATTAACCTCAACTAAAGTGCTTACTGGTTTACACTTTGCAAACCATCTATCTCGGATCGCTGAAACCTTTGGAAGGTCATTTATATCAGTCAAGAATATCTGGGCTTTTACCACATCGTCCATTGACGCATTGGCTGCTTTTAATATTTTCTCAATAGATTGAAAGACGAGTTCTGTTTGTTCCTCAATATCGTTCGTTATTGCTTCGTGTTTTTCATTTTTCTCAACCTGTTGACCTGACACAAATATTAGAAAAACACCACCAAGATCAATCTTTTTGGCTGGTGAATATATACCTCGTGTTTCTTGCCATTCCTCTGGGTAAATATTTTCAATCATAAAATTATAAATTCATTATATCAAATTTTTAATCTATTTCTTCTTACCCTTATCCTTCGGAAAATTATTTAAAAAATTCTGCAAGCTAAAAGCCTTTTCTAGAGCCTCCGGTGTTGGATTTCCTGTTTTCATAAGTTTGCATATTTCGCAATCATCATCTTCAAAATCTTCCTCCTTTTAATTTTTTGTCGAGCATAAAATTTTTAAAAACATTTGTTCCAACCTCCTAATTTTAAGCAGTTTTTAAAAATCTCAGAGTTTTTTTCCATCTCTATCATTTGTAATTTATTATCTAGAATTTGTTTATTCGTGTCCTTATTATCTAAATAAATAAATTGCCAATAAGTAAGAACCATTCCTGCAACCATCAATAGGAGCACAAAAAAACCAAAAATTACAAGATCCCGTGTCTTTTCTGATACTGTTTTTGTTTTTTCTACATCTTCACTTATTAAAGAGGCAATTCTTTTATAATCAGATACATCTTTATCTATATTTTTTATTTTTTCACTTAATTTTGAAAGATATATTTCAAACGCTCCAATGGCTTCACGTTGTGTTTGCGATGTATGTTCAATAGCCTCCCATTCTGAACCTCCTGTTTTACTAGTATCCGTATCTGATTTTGGTAAAAAAATTGCCATACATATTAAACTAAAATTTTATCTGCGAGTGAAATTGCCTCCACAATAAAATTACTCATTGCGTCTTTAGAAAAAGAATGCTGTTTTATATCTTCCGCTAATGTATTTACATCCCTTGTTATTATTACTCCACTCTTTTGAATTCCATCCTCGCCTTTAATAAAACCAGTAGTGTATATCTGGGAGTTATTTATTTTAAAATTAATTAAATTAGTTTCTTCATTAAAACGCACAGTAATTTCCTTAGGATTCACAAATGAAACTTTTTTTTGATCAAAAATTTTTTTGAATTCGCTAATAGATATTTCTTTAAAACTAGTAACAACCACCCCGATTCTTCCTATTTCTACGGAAATTGAGTTAATAATATTAAAAATTTTTTCAAAATTTTCTTGAACAAAATTTTCCTGTTTTGAAAAAAAATCAATCCTATTTTTTGCAAGATTAATATTAACTAAGCTTGAATTAATAACTAATCTTGGAATTTCTGATGGAGCATCGCTTGGAACTCCAATAATTTGGGGTGTTACATCACTACCAAATTCTTTTTTTATGGCCAGAGAGGCATTCTCAACCTCCGACTGAAAGTCATTTTTAAAAAAAAGACCTAATTGTATTTGTATAAATTGTTTTTCCATTTTATTTACTATCAGATCTGCCCAAATCTGCCATTTGAATAGGGCTTTGTATTTTCGGTGGCGTCATATCTATTTCACCAAATTGTTTTTCATAGTTTTGCACCTGTCCATTTAACCAAATTGATATACTTTTCATAATTTGTGGAGTAGTGGCAAAAGAATCGAGATTATTTCCAGAGGTAAGAGCAAAAGAGAAAAGTTCTTTTCCGTAAGCACCAACTGCACCATCACAAAACTTCTTTGGTAATTGATTCATATCTATTTTTGTTGGGTCAATCATTTTTATGTTTAGGTTAGATTTATAATCCTTTAACTATATCACAAAAAGTTAATGGTTACTTTCTTTACTTTACCTCATATTTTGATAATATACAAGATATGAATAAAATTCTTTATATAGTTTTTATAGCAGAAGTTAATAGTAAAAGTATTGGGGAACTTAGAAATGCTATTACTTTAGCTCAGAAAAATGGATATGAGAAAATTAATCTTCTTATTTCTTCAGGAGGAGGAAATGTTGTTGAAGGGTTGAATATATCTGCTTTTATAAGATCTCTTTCAATTTCTACTGACACTTATAATATTGGTCAAATAGATTCTGTGGCCAATGTAATTTTTTCAGTTGGTGAAAAAAGATACGCTGGTCAAAATTCCTCTTTTCTTTTTCATGGTGTATTAATGAACTGGGAAAAGGCAAGTTTTACAGAAAAACAGTTGGAGGAACAGTACCTTATATCAAAAAGGTTGAGAGAAGATATTGCTAAAAAAATAAGCGAATATACAGGCAAAAAAGAAGATGATATAAATAATTTGATGAGTAATGGTGCGACAATTTTAAATGCTGATGAGGCTTTAAAAAATGGAATTATTAATGCCATAGAAGATATAAAAATTCCCAAGGAAGCTGATCTTATTTCCATAGGAAACGCTTAATATTTAAACATTACATATAGTTGTTATCGATTTCCTTTTGCTCGATTGTGTGTTTTACATAACATCTCACAATTTTTTATTGAAGTTGCACCACCTTTACTCCAAGCCGATACATGGTCGGCGTCCATATCCGCGATACTCCAAATCTTGTCTTTGTTTGCATCGTGTCCAATCGCACAGTGAGAGCAGTTTGAAACACCTTTTTTCTTTGCGATAGCGGTTTGATCTTCGTAAACTGAACGCTTAGTTGAGTCCTCAAATACTCGTATTTCAAGTAGCTTTGTTTCAACCTCTCCACCTAAAACATATTCAAAAATTCCTCGACGATTCTTAACGAAACCATCAGCGTAGAGTTTCCGAACTGAAGCAGACACAGTAGCGGGGTTATATTTTTTCTTGTGGTAGATCTGATAAAGCCTGTTCCACTCCAAGCCTTTCATATCACTTTCAACTTCAGTGAAGGTAGTTGAAACCCAATCAATAACAGTGTCAAAATGTTTTTTTAGTTCGGTAATATTTTTGTCATTGCGGTGCATACTCATATAATTGTCGATTGCCCCGTTAGAAACCCAATCTAAAGCCCGCTCCAAATATGCTTGGCGCTTGATATCACCAGCTATGTACGCACTCCATTTCTGGACGTTAGCATTCTGACTATTACTAAACTCTTCGCGAGCACGAGTGACAAATGGTCCAGAATATACTGCATTAAGGATCTCTTGTTCGGTTAATGGAACTCCAGCGATGTTGATAGTCTTAAACCAATCCTTGATCTCAGGCTCATCACCTTTACACAAATACACTAACAATTTAGCGTTCATTATTTGTTCGCGCTGACTGATAGCCATACCGCTGTAATACTGTTCGTGACCGTTTTTATCTTTGACAGCAAACTTGCCCGTAACAAACCGACCAATACTGGTAATGCGTTGCTGTCCGTCGAGCACTTCAAATTTATCAGTGCCTACTTGGTTGAAATAAATTAAACCTATTGGGTAACCTTTCAAAATTGAGTCAATTACAGCAACGTCACGTTTGCCGTCAGCGTAAATGTAATTACGCTGATACTCTGGCTG
>Ga0172379_10002070_pt1 | contig 37014 bp, 38 predicted proteins | sample GrowelOW334metaG_FD_119756 | JGI IMG/M metagenome (GOLD analysis project Ga0172379, IMG submission 119756) | Groundwater microbial communities from an aquifer near a municipal landfill in Southern Ontario, Canada - Groundwater well OW334 metaG | ecosystem: Environmental > Aquatic > Deep... | reverse complement strand
GCGTGGCCTTTGGAGCGCGTAGAATGCAAGGAGAAACTATACAGCCTTGAATTTCTTTGCTTACTTTCTTTTTTCAAGAAAAGAAAGTGAGTGCGGTTTGGGGCGCATAGCCCCAAGTAATAATTCGATTATAAGATTTTATTTAACTTGGAATCCAATATTTATGTGTCAAATCCAATATTTTTATTAAAACCACTTAAACCTGCTCGAATAAGGCTGCTCTTATACCCAGCTTTTCATGATCTGCATAAACTTCATTTTATCTGAGGTTTGTAGGAAACTATTCTTAGGAATTATAATTGCTGACATAGCATTGAGATAAAGGAAGAAGTAATCTTCATCTTGCAATATTTTTTCAATCATTCTATTACTAAATGTTGATTTGGAATTCTCGGTTTGAAACACCATATGATCGTCCATAATCTCTAAATGATGTTTGCCAAGTAGGTCTTGATTTTTCCCCTCCTTTATAATTCTGTTTACCATCTTTTCTGAAACGCTTAAGAAATATTCCTTTGGAACAATTAATCCGTACCACAAAAGAAGTAATCCTAAACCCAAGAGAATTAAAATGGACATCAAATTCAATGGAGATGCCATAACCAGAAAGTAAAATAAGGTTTCAATCAATAGGGCTAACAAAACCATAAGTATTTTAATCTTCGTACGGTATTTCTTTTTGTCCATAGAATACCAAAAGTGAAACATATAAAATGCTTTGACGTCAAATTTGGTCAATTCAAATGTTAGTTCCATTGAGGTCTATTGAAATTGGCTGAAACGTTCCACGCCCTGGAGTAGGCCGTGTTCAGAACGATTAATTGTCAAGCCAAGATAATATTTCTTAGAACTAATAAGCCCAAAGTACCAAGTAAGCCCGGCTTGCTCAAGTGTCCTGTTACCACCAGTACTATTCAAGGTACAGCGCTGGAAAAGTTTGCTTGTGTATTTCATAGTCGCTCAGTTTTGTGCTATAAATTTTCTGTCCCAAGCTGTCATACTCGGTTATGGTTTTATTGTTGTAGTTCACCTGTCCCCTCAGCTTTCCATTCTCAAAGTATGTTTTATGAATGCCTGTCATAAAGGTTTGAAAATGAGAAAGATATTTTGATTTAAAGTGCTTCGTACTTATGAAGTCACCTTCATACCAGGTTTGTCCCGAATGGAAGGGAGCCACAATATGCAGTGCGGTGTCATCAGCGATTTGAAATCCTTTTAAAGGAATAAGATTTTTCCCATCTGCGGCATAACTTACCCACCATATGGCCTCACCGTTCTTGAAAAATCGCATATGTTCAACCCTGTTTCCGGCATATGTCCTATCAATGCCGTCCAGTTTCCCATCTTTGTAGTTTCCTTCATGTCGCCAAGGAGAGTTGCCAATGCTGTAGTAACCATTTAAGGTGTCGTTACGATAAGTGAAGATTTCGACTTCCTTTTGTTTATTAATAGAACTCCATTGTCCCTGCTTTAAACCCTTATCGTCCCGAAAATTTAAATTAACCGAGTCAACCTTTTCCGATGAGGATATTGAACTTGTATCCTTGCCTTGTTCAACGATTTTGTTGTCAACTTGGTTGTCACAAGCCACAATTGTTAAAATCAAAATGTTTGTCAAAAGTTGGTTCATTGGTACTGGTGGTAACGTCCCCACTCCTTGCGCTGTTGCCGCTTGCGTGGGATAATCTGTCCACCAAGATAAAATTTTATACGGAAAAGTAAGCTTCATTTTAGCACTTTAACAGCAATAGCGCGAGACGTGGCTATGCCCAGTTATTCTGTCTCCCTACCATTTACTAAATATACTGTCCGTATTTTCCCGTGTTTTGATTCAATCCATTTTCCATTTAGTCTGCTGTCTGGCCAACTAAGGGAGACCCTAATACCATTACCAAAATCGTGATATATTTTTACATTTTGTGACGCGTGAAGTGATCCACTTATTTCTATAAATTGTCCTACTACTTTTTCATCATTGTCATTGGTATACACAACCACGTCTTGCCACATTGGGTAGTCTGACGAATAGATGACCTGTGGAATTGTCCATAAAGAAATCCATACATATGGAATCGTAATTAGTGACGTCAAAACAATTCCTACGAATCTTAATCCTTGGTGTTCTAATTTATTCGATTGTTTAAACGTAAAGAAGATTGTTGTCCCGATAACAAGTCCAAGACAGAGTGTTCCTATTCTATGTCCAGGCTGAGTTGCTATTTCTATTGGTGACCCAATAAATAATGCTGACGCTAAGAATGTCATGCTAACGATTATGATTATTAGTCTTTGTGTCATTGAACATCTAGGGTTTCTTATCATTGGGCAAAACTTCCTGACATGCGATACTCTTAAAATCAAGATAAGAAATAATCTGCCTTGCAATAAAAGTATTTAAATACATTCATCACAGAGTACCGGATAACTTACCTATTCATACGCTCCCCGCAATTCGTTGGTTTTATTGGAATCGAGGCGAATAAAGATGAATAACAAAATGGTGAAGCTCACCAGGGCCGATCCACCGTAACTGAAGAACGGTAATGGAATTCCAATGACCGGTACCAAACCCAGCGTCATACCGATATTGATGGCAAAGTGAAAGAACAATATGGAGGCCACACAATAGCCGTAAATCCGGTTAAATTTATTGCGCTGCTTTTCCGATAAATACAAAATACGCCACAACAGCAAAAGATATAACACAATAAAAATACCTGAACCTACAAATCCGAATTCTTCACCAATCGTACAAAAGATAAAGTCGGTACTTTGTTCCGGTACAAACCGGAATTTGTTTTGTGTGCCTTCTAAAAATCCTTTGCCCAACAAGCCTCCGGATCCAATAGCAATTTTGGATTGCTGCACATTATAACCGGCCCCTTTTAAATCCACTTCTTTGCCGAGCAATACATTGATGCGTTGCTGCTGATGCGGTTGCATAACATTGTTGAACACATAACCCACACTGCTAACCAATCCTATAAACAACAAAGCAACACCCATCACCACCAATAGATTTTGTCGGGTTCGCCTGATCATCAATGTAAATAATACGGTGATAACAACAATGGCAGCAACCAGGTAAAGTGGATTGATCACCAAAGCCAGCACAGCAAAAATCCCAATCATCAAACCAATAAAAAGAATATAACCCGGTAATCCTTCGCGATACAATACAAACACAAGGGAAGCAAATACCAGTGCACTTCCTGTTTCGTTCTGCAATAAGATGGTTGCCATGGGTAACAGAATGATGAGTGCCGAAATGATTTGTGTTTTCCGGTGTTCCCATTTGATGCTGTATCCGCTGAGGTATTTGGCCAATGCCAGACTTGCACCGAATTTCGCAAACTCGGCAGGCTGAACCCGGAATCCACCTACATCAATCCAGGAACTGGACCCTTTCACGGTAGTACCCAGTACAAAAACAGCAAGTAGAAACAAAATGGAGATTCCGTAAATCGGATAAGCAAACGCATAAAAGAATTTCTCGTCGACGAGTAAAATCAACATTCCGATGAAAAACGAAATTCCAATCCACATCAATTGTTTTCCGTAGTTCATCGACATATCGTAAATCATCGGATGCGTGTCTTTAAAGACCGATGCATAAATGCACAGCAATCCCCATGCAACAAATGCATAGTAAATGATCAGCGTGAGCCAATCAATGTTGGAGGGTTTGGGTTGATGCTGTTGAATCATTTTTGTGAATCAGGTTACCTTTCACCATACGTTCCAATAAGGCCGGACGTGTATCGTGTTTTCCCGTTAAATATTGTTCGAGCATTAAGCTTGCAATAGGTGCCGCCCAGGTTGCCCCGAATCCGGCGTTCTCCACCACCACGGCTATTGCAATTTTAGGATTTTGTTTTGGAGCAAAAGCGAAAAAAACCGAATGATCTTTTCCGTGTGGATTTTGGGCCGTTCCGGTTTTACCGCAAATTTCAATTCCCGGAATGCGGGCGATATAAGCAGTTCCCCGCTCTACCACATCGTGCATGCCATCTACTACAATCGGAAAATAAGAAGTATCTACCGTTGTCCAGTGACGTGTATTGTAATCGTTGTTGGGGTTGGCATGTCCATCAATCCGTTTCACAATATGCGGAGTTATAAAATATCCCCGGTTGGCAACTGCCGCCGTAGCATTGGCCATTTGAAGCGGGGTAATCCCCAATTCTCCCTGACCGATTCCCAGCGAAATAGTGGTTAATGCCTGCCAGCGATAACGGCCATATACCTTATCAAAATAGGTCGCCGGAGGTAGAAATCCGGAGCCTTCGCCAAACATATCCACTCCCAGTCTTTTGCCTAAACCAAAACTGCCCACGTCTTTGTAAAAAAGATTATACGCATCTTCCACATGTTTATATCGCGGGTTATTGATCAGACTCCGGTAAACCTGACAAAAATACGCATTGCACGAAACAGCAATGGCAGCCCGTAAAGCCAATGGTGAACTGTGCGGATGACATCCCACAAATAAATAACCACGGTGACAACCATACGTGGTTCCGGGATTCAACACCTGTTGTTGTTGTCCAACCAGTGACATGATCACCTTGAAGATAGAGCCCGGAGGATAGGGTGCAGCTAAAGGACGATTAAACAGGGGTTTCATGGGATCGCGCAACAACTGCATATAATGATTGCCCCGTTCACGACCTACAAACAAATTCGGATCATAGGTAGGACTGCTTACCAGCGCCAGAATTTCACCTGTTCCCGGTTCGATGGCAACCACACTTCCGATTTTGTTTTGCATCAACTCCTCTCCCAGCGATTGCAATTTCTGATCTATACTGAGGGTAATATTTTTTCCGGCAACTGCGGGTGTATCAAAATCTCCCCCCTTATAAACGCCCTGTGTTTTGTTTTTAGAATCTACCAGAATGTATCGGACTCCTTTTATTCCCCTGAGCACCTCCTCATAGGTTCGCTCTACGCCGCTGATTCCAATAAAGTCGCCCATCCGGTAATAATCAACCGACTTTTCAATGTCTCTATCAGTAACCTCACCGATATACCCCATGATGTGGGCAGCATTGCTGTATTTGTATTTGCGGTCGGTACGCACCACCGTATTGAATCCAAAAAAATCAAACATCTTCTCCTGAAACGCAGCATAAGTTGGAATACTCAATTGCTTTTCAAACAAGGCTTCTCTGTATGGTGCATATCCTTTGCTGCGTCTGATTTTCTCAAAACGTTGTAAAAAACCTTCATAGGTTATTCCCAGTACACGACAAAATTCAACGGTATCCAGATTCTTTACCTGATCGGGTGTAACCATCAAATCGTAAATGGCATCGTTGTAAACCAGCAACTCACCGTTGCGGTCATACATCAATCCACGGGCAGGGTAAATGGTTTGTTCGTGCAACACATTGGCCTGTGCCGAACGCAAATAAGAATCGTCGAGCAACTGCAAAGAAACCAACCGGCCGATATACAACACAGCAACGCTGGCAAAAATGATGATCAGGACATTGCGTTTACCATTGCTATCCATTTTTCCGTACATTATAGAACAACAACTGCCCGGTAACGATGAGCAATAAACTAACGAGGGTACTGAGCACCACACGCCAAAGCGTACTTATAAATTCTCCGAATCCGTAAATCTCCAGAAAGAACAATACCAGGTGATGAATAAAGAGGAGCACAAAACCATAAAAACAAAACCATACAATTCCCTTTTGTGAAATAGAAGGAATCACCCGTCCCTCCTGATCTTCTTTGGTGGTTGCCGCACGCAGATAATAGTAACGTAAGAATCCCATCAGATTGGTTGCGGCAATATGCAAACCCGGTGTGCTGGAGAATGCATCCATCACCATGCCGGTGAGAAACGAGAGGATCACCACCTGCCACGCTTTCATGCGGATAGGCAACAATAAAATAAATGCAGTGTAGATATAAGGATTTACCGAACTGCTCAATTCAATATTGTTTACCACCAGCAGTTGAATCAACAGGATGATAATAAAACGGAGCAAATATGAAAATACTTCGAGTATCAATTTTTCAGGGTGCTTTCCAGGGTTTGTTGTTCGGCCTTAAATAAATTCCTTATTACGTAAACGGTCGACAAAGTGGAAAAGTTAGTATACAATTCCACTTTGATGGTATGAAAATTATCGCCGGCGTCGAGTGAATGGGTGAAGATTCTTCCGATGGGCAATCCTTCCGGAAAAATGGTAGAGTAATTGCTTGTAATAATCGGATCATTCATGGCCAATGGAACATGTTTATTTACATCAAGCAAGCGTGCGTATTTTGGATCAACCCCATCCCAAACCAATGAACCAAAGGCTCCGTTCTTTTGCAACTTGGCACTGATTTTACAATTGTTGTTCAGCAATGATAACACGGTGCTGTAGCGATCGCTCACACTCATGATAATTCCTACAACGCCGGATTCGCTGATTACTCCCATCTCCGGTTCAATGCCGTGCAAGCGGCCCCGGTTGATGGTAATATAATTGTTGCGCTTCGTAACCGAATTATTAACCACGCTGGCTGCCACATACATGTATTGCTGTTTGTATACCGTATCGTTTACAAGTGAGGTAGTGATATTATTTTTGTAATACGAAGTCAGTAATTCGGAACGCAATTTGGCATTTTCAATTTGCAAACTATCGTTCACACGCCTCAAATTAAAATACGATTGGGTATTGCTTACTGCTGTATAAAAGGAACTGGTGACACCGGTGGTATAATTGACAAAGCTGGTTCGCTGATATGTATTGAACCGATAGATCACCACAAATGCAAAAACTTCGAGCGTAAAAAAGATGAAGAACACGTAATACTTGTATATAAAAAAAATGAGATTACGCATACTCGGTTTTCCGTTGGTTGATTAATCCGGAGATCATCCGTTGATGATCGGATCCGGTTCCGGAAGTTATTCTATCAGGTCATTAAAAATTTAAAGCTCTTCAGATTTTTCAGGGCCATGCCTGTTCCACGCACTACGGCACGCAAAGGGTCGTCGGCTACATGCACCGGCAAACGTGTCTTTTGCGCGATGCGTTTATCCAATCCACGCAACAATGCACCTCCACCGGTCAGGTATAAGCCGGTTGAATAAATATCGGCCGACAATTCCGGAGGGGTTAATTCCAACGCACGTAAAACTGCTTCTTCAATTTTCGAAATCGATTTATCGAGTGCCGATGCAATCTCACTGTAGGATACGGTAATTTGTTTTGGAATACCGGTCATGAGATCACGTCCGTTCACTGCAAAATCCGGTGGTGGATTATCCAGTTCGGTCAATGCAGCACCCACTTCAATTTTAATACGTTCCGCTGTTCGTTCACCAACCAGCAAATTGTGCTGACGACGCATATAGTCGAGAATATCTTCGGTGAATTCATCTCCTGCCACACGAATGGATTGGTCGCACACGATACCGGCCAAAGCAATTACTGCAATCTCGGTAGTACCTCCACCAATGTCGATGATCATATTGCCCATCGGTTCAAACACATCAATACCGATACCGATAGCCGCAGCCATGGGTTCGTGAATGAGGTAAACTTCTTTGGCACCTGCACGTTCGGCCGAATCTTTTACAGCACGTTTTTCCACTTCGGTAATTCCTGAAGGAATGCAAATCACCATGCGTTGCTGTGGCTTGATCAATTTACTCGATTGGGGAATCATGCCAATCAAACCGCGAATCATGTGTTCGGCAGCATTGAAATCGGCAATCACTCCATCTTTCAACGGACGAATGGTTTTGATGTCTTCGTGTGCTTTACCGTGCATTTGTTGTGCCTGACTTCCCACAGCAATGACATTTCCGGTGCGGCGGTTGATGGCAATAATAGATGGCTCATCCACCACCACCTGATCCTTATGAATGATGAGGGTATTGGCTGTACCTAAGTCGATGGCTAAATCCTGCGTAAGGAAACTGAACATTCCCATGTTTATACTAAATCTCTTTAAATCGTTAAAAGGCTAAATCTTACCCGCAAATTATAATAATATTCCGTAAATAACCGATCCGCTTTTTTTTGATGTGAATAAAGCGGAGGAGATGGAATACGATTAATGTTTGAAATGTCTGATTCCGGTAAAATACATGGCAACTTCATGCGCGTTGCAATACGCGATTGATGCATCGTCTTTGATGGAACCACCCGGTTGAACCACCGCTTTGATTCCTTCGTTATTCGCTATCTCCACACAATCGGGAAAAGGAAAGAAAGCATCGCTGCTCATTACAGCTCCATGCAAATCAAAGGCAAAGCTATGCGCCTTGGCTATGGCTTGTTTCAAGGCATCCACGCGCGAAGTTTGACCGCATCCGATTCCAATCAATTGCTTGTTTTTTGCCAGTACAATGGTATTGGATTTGGTATGTTTGACAATTTTGTCGGCAAATACCATATCCTCCAGTTGAGCGGCGGCTGCTTGTGAATTGGTCACCGGCTGTAATCGACTTTGATCCAATACTACCGTATCTTTATCTTGTACCACCACTCCGTTCAGGATGCTGCGGAATTGTTTGCCTGCAGGTAATCCTGTTTTCAGGGTGCATAAGACGCGGTTTTTCTTGGATTTCAGAATCCGGGCTGCTATTTCATCATATCCCGGAGCAATCAAAACTTCCATGAAAATTTTATCGATTTCCATCGCCGTAGCTTCGTCGATCACGCGGTTGGCCACGATTACACCACCAAAAGCCGAAACCGGATCACCGGACAGCGCATCCTTCCAGGCATCCAACAATGTTTCCCGAGATGCAATTCCGCAGGGGTTGTTGTGCTTGATAATAGCCACAGTCGGTTCGTTAAAATCACCGATCAGGTTTAATGCTGCATCAATATCCAACAGGTTGTTGTACGACAACTCTTTTCCATGCCATTGTTCTATCAGTTCACCCAGGTTGCCGTAAAATACGCCCTGCTGGTGCGGATTTTCGCCGTATCGCAGCACCTTAGCTGGCGCCACACTGGCCTTAAATGCCGTGGGTTGAGCTGCATCAAAATATTGAAAAATCAGTCCGTCGTAATGGGAAGTCGTATGAAATGCTTTAGTAGCATATTGCCTGCGTTGTGCTAAAGTGGTGGTTCCGTTTTGTTCCAGCAAGGTTTGACTCAACGCGCTGAAATCCTGTTTATCACAAATGATTAAGGTATCGTTGAAATTTTTGGCGGCTGCGCGAATCAGGGAAACTCCGCCTATATCGATTTTCTCGATGATTTTATTTTCTTCAGTCGTTGTTTTAACTGTTTCTTCAAACGGATACAAATCCACTACAACCAGATCCAGATAAGGAATGGCATGTTCCAGCATTTCTTTTTGATCTTGCGGATGCTCACGACGCGCCAGAATTCCTCCAAAAACCTTCGGGTGCAAGGTCTTCACGCGACCGCCCAGAATGCTGGGATAACCAGTCAGGTCTTCCACACGGTTCACCGGAATTCCCAGTTGCTCAATATATTCCTGCGTTCCTCCGGTTGAATAAATCTGAATTCCGAGTTGATGCAATGTTTTGGCCAATACATCCAGGCCGTCTTTATAAAATACTGAAATGAGTGCGCTTTTGATGCTTCGTTGATCTTGCATGGTGGAAGTAAAATGAGGTGCAAAAATAAGGTGTTCGAACGGTAATTGGTATGTTGTGGCGTGAATTTATCAGAAACTTTTCCCCCGTTTTATTTCAGTCGGAAAACTTATTTCAAACCCAGCACGCGTTCTATGGCTTCGGGAAAATACTGCATTTCAAGGGATGAAATAGCTTTGCTCACCGCTTCCAGATTCATCTCCGGTTTTACTTCGAATTTGGCTTGAAAAATAACCTGTCCGTCGTCGTATTTCTCGTTCACAAAATGAATGGTGATGCCGTGTTCTTTCTCTTTGTTTTTCAATACGGCTTCATGCACGTGATGCCCGTACATCCCTTTACCACCGTAGCCCGGAAGCAGTGCCGGATGAATATTGATGATGCGGTTGGCATACGCTTTTACCAGATATTCAGGCAGCAGCCAGAGAAAACCGGCCAATACAATTAAATCAGGTTTGTACGATTCAATCAAGGGTAAAAAAAGGCTGGAATTTAAAAACGTTTCCCTGTTAAACTGATGCACCGCAACCCCTAATTTTTCCATGCGTTGAATGACGCCTGCTTTCGGGTTGTTGCAGAATAAGGCACTAACTTTTACCTGTTTGGATTGTTGAAAATGACGAACGATATTTTCTGCATTGGAGCCGTTACCGGATGCAAACAACAGGATAGTTTTCAAAGGAGTTGATTTTGGCACAAAGAACGTGTTTTACCACCAATTGCTAAAATGCCAGTTCATCAATAAATACGTGTTTGAACAGGCTGTCAATATTGTTGTTCCCATTCAGGTACTGCAAAGGCAATGTACTGAGGATCATATCGGCTTTGCCGGCCGAAATTCTCACCCTGCGGCTCATCATGGTAGATGGGCCATCCCATACCGGCGACCCTGTTGATGTTTGTACCCGCAACACCGCGTACATCAGCGAATCGTATTGGTAAATGCCTGAAGAAGTAGGATTGGTAATAAAAGGGCGTGCAGCGGTTATCGGACCATTGAATTGCAATGCCGGCCAGCCTGACAATACAGGCAATGCCGAACTGGAATTGTCCATGCGAAATCGTCCGTTGATGATTGTGGGATTGGATGCAGGATCAACAAGCTTTTGTGCCGGTGTAAACGAAAGCACCTGCGCATTTACCGGAAAATCGTCGCCAAACTGCGCATAAATGAACATGGTTCCGCCCTGATTGAAAAAGTCGGCCGTAGTTAATTGCGCGGTATTTAAGGTATTCGGATCATCGGTCAACCAAAGGATATGTTTAAACAGGTTAAATGTCCGTTTCTGCGTGAGTGCATCGGCATACAATTCTGAATTTCCGCTGAGTGAATTTACTCCGCGTAAAATCTCCAGCGAATCACGGTCGACCATACTTCCGGCCAGTCGACCGGTATAAAAATTCTGAATCAGGGCACTATTTGCATATAAGGCATTAACCAGTACAATATCGGAAGCCGGACGTTTTACAAACAAAGAATCCTTTACCCATGCAGAGGTATTTCCGGTTTTATCAACGGCTCTTATAAATAAGGTATTCTTGGCATTGTATAACAGACCATCCATGACTCCGGGTTGTGGTGTAATTTTGCTTCCTGTATAAACCAGGCAGCCCGAAATAAAGACCCCATTGTTTCGCTGTCCTTCGATGCGAACCGAAACCGAAGCGGAAGTATCGCTGATGGCTGCGTCCATCACCGTTCCAGGAAGAGCGAACAACCCATTCGAAGTATCGTTCCATACCAGATCGTAATGATCAAGATCTCCCAATCCGTCAATATCGGAAGCAATCCAATTCATTTTAATGACCGGAAAAGAATTATCAGGCATGGGTAAACTGGCATCGAGACCCACACGCGGTATACTGTTTTCGATGGGGAATACCATGCGGGCCGGAGTCGGATCCACCGTTCCCCGATTATCGATAGCCCTTACATATACCGGAAATTCACCCTTCTTCACACCTAAAGGAAGGTTCAATAAAAAAGTTCCGGATTGATCGGTGGTAAATTTCCAACTCTGCATATTATCGGTTGAAACTTCATATCCCTTGATGAAACCTTTGGGAGCACTCCCCCACCAGTAAGCCTTTACAGTTGTGATCAGAAAATGGACAGTATCGCGTTTCACCGAATCTACGATCATATAGGTTTCGGGTGCATCTGTTGTGACCGCATCGCCTTCAAAATCTTTGCGGCAGGATCCCACCAACAGCAAGATCAATACTAAATATGCATATGTTGGCTTCATGCAGGTACTTACAAGTATACTAAAAGCACTGCCAATGCGAAACAATTTTCGGCTTATCCTGCTGCTTTTGTGAGCAACATTTTCAACACGGTTTCAGCTGCCTCAATTCCTTTGTTGCCATGCTTGCCACCTGCGCGTGCTTTGGCCTGTGCTTCGTTTTCGGTGGTCAAAACTCCGAATGCAACGGGTTTATTAAATGTAAGTCCAACATCCATGATGCCATGTGCCACGGCATCGCATATAAAATCAAAATGACGCGTTTCACCCTGTATCACACAACCCAAAGCAAGAATGCCATCTACTTCCTTATGCGCAGCCAGAAACTGTGCTCCTAACGGCAGTTCAAACGATCCGGGTACACGACGAAGAAGGATATTTTTCTCTTTCACTCCTTTCGAACGAAGATATTCCAATGCCCCTTCCAATAAGGCTTCCGTAATGGTTGAATTCCATTCGGAAACGACAATACCGATGCTGAATTTTCGGAAAACTTTCTCTTCTTTCAAATTCGTTTCCGACAGGTTTTTGAGTGTTGTTGCCATAGCTTTAAAAAAAGAAACCACAGTTAAGAAACTGTGGTTTTCTGTAATGATTAAAAAATATTATTCAGCACTTTCCATTGCTTTTGCACGGGCAATATACTTGTCAATATCCTGCGCTTCTTGTGCGTCAGCAAAGTCTTTCTTGATGGTTTCGTACATATCCAATGCACGTCCGTATTCTTTTTGTTCCTCGTATACCTGACCGGCCTTCTTGTAAAATACCGGAGCAGTGAGTTTGTTTTTGCTCATTTTGGCAGCTGCTATATAATGCTTCACCCCTTTGTCCAGATCTCCGGTTTCCACATAAGCATCTCCCAAAGCACCTTCGGCAAGCGGACCGACAAGTTTATTGCCGGTACTGAAACTTTCGAGGTGATCAATGGCTGCTTCAAAATTGCCCAGACGCAGGTTGCAGATCCCTGCATAATAATGCGCCAGATTCCCCATTTTGGTCAATCCGTATTCGTCGCTGATGGTTTCAAAACCTGTGATCTGATCGTTTCCGTTCAGCGCCAGGTTAAAGGAATCCATATCGAAATAACGCTGTGCAGCAAACGATTCACGTTGTGCTTCGGTTTCCAAAGGACTGAGGTAAAATTTGGTAAAACCCACATACAGGGCTAAAATTGCCAACACTCCAACAATGGCATAATTGATTTGCTTTTTGTTGTTGTGATAAAAATTCTCCACCTTATGTGTGGTGGCTGCTAAGGTTTTATCCAGATCCAGTTCGTTGTGTTCTTTTTTGTCTGTCATGATGTATTCGTTTCTTCTGATTAGTCGGTAATAAATGGATAATCGGCCTGCACATAAATATCCTTAAACAAATCTTTCGGTTCAGGGTAAGGAGACTTCTCTGCAAAATCAACTGCCTCGGCAATGATAGCTTCTATTTTGGATTCTGCTTCATCAAACCAGGTTTCTGCAGCAAATTTATTTTGAACAATGCTAGCCTTTACCTGCTCCAGCGGATCTTTCTGCTTGTATTCTTCTACTTCCTCCTTGGTGCGGTATTTGGCCGGATCGCTCATGGAATGACCGCGGTAACGATACGTGCGGATTTCCAGATAAGTTGGCCCTTCGCCTTTACGCGCTCGTTCTGCTGCCTTGGCCATAGCTTCATGCACGGCTTCGCAGCTCATGCCATCCACTACATAACTCGGCATATCGTATCCCTTACCAATGGTCGATAAATCGATGGCATTGGTGGTACGTTCAACCGATGTGCCCATAGCATATCCGTTGTTTTCTACAATAAAAATCACCGGCAATTTCCATAGCATGGCCATGTTGAAGGTTTCGTGCAACGCTCCCTGACGTGCTGCCCCGTCGCCAAAACTGCATACTGTAACCTGGTCGCCGCCCTTGTATTGATCGGCCAGGGCAATACCTGCACCCAACGGGATCTGTCCGCCTACGATACCATGTCCGCCAAAGAAATGATGCTCCTTGCTGAACATGTGCATGCTGCCTCCTTTGCCTTTGCTGCATCCGGTTGCTTTGCCAAATAACTCGGCCATTACCTCGCGGGCCGGGATGCCACAAGCCAGCGCATGCGCATGGTCGCGGTAAGCGGTAATATGACGATCGCCTTTGCGTAATGCGCTCATGGTACCTGCAACCACAGCCTCCTGACCAATATACAGGTGACAAAACCCTTTGATCTTTTGTTGTCCGTATAACTGTGCCGATTTCTCCTCAAACCTGCGCATGAGGAGCATTTCTTCGTACCAGTTCAGGTAGTTTTCTTTTGTGAATTTAGTCTTCGCCATTTTACTAAAGGACTGCAAAACTACACAAATTTGCGAACTGACAAAGCTCCTTGTTGATTCCTGTAAATGAGGCGTATGAAGATAAAAAGCAGTACAGGATAAACGGTAAGGGTGAAGCCTTGTATCTTTGAACCCATGTTCGGATTACAGGCACTTCAGATAAATCATTTTAAGAATTGTGAAGATACTACCCTCACATTCAGCCTTCAGGTGAATTGCCTGACGGGCAAAAACGGATCCGGTAAAACCAACCTGCTTGATGCTATTTATTACCTTTCGTTTACCCGCAGTTTTTTTCATACCCCCGACCAGCAAATCATTCAGCACGAGGCCAATTACCTGCGTGTAGAAGGACTTTACAACCGCAACGAACTGGAAGAAAAAGTGGTGATTGCCTTGCAAAAAGGCGAAAAAAAAAGCCTGAAAGTAAACAACAACGAAGTGCGCAAGTTTGCCGATCATATCGGGCAATATCCCCTGGTGATGATCACACCCAACGATATCATGCTCATTCACGAAGGCAGCGAAGAACGCCGCAAATTTCTCGATGGCATGATTGCACAAACCGATAAAGTTTACCTGAATAACCTGCTCTCGTATAACCGCACTCTTGAACAACGCAACCGCCAACTCAAGGATTTTGCCGAATCCGGAAACTTCGACCAGACCTTGCTTGCTTCTTACAACGATCAACTGATCCGTTACGGCGATGCCATTCATGCCAAACGAAGTGCATTCCTGCAGGAATTTATTCCCGTATTCCGTTCCTATTACCTCACCATTAGTTCTTCTACCGAGGTGGTGAACCTGATTTACGAAAGCGAACTGAACAGCAACAGCATGACACATCTGTTGCAGCAATCCGAATCCAACGATCTGGCTGCACAGCGCACCACCAAAGGCATTCACAAAGATGAGCTCGTTTTTGAAATCGACGGGTATGCCTTAAAAAAGGTAGGTTCGCAGGGTCAACAAAAAACATTTATCATCGCCCTTAAACTGGCACAGTTTGCGTATCTGAATCAACAGTTGGGCATTAAACCCCTGTTGCTGCTCGATGATATTTTTGAAAAACTGGATGGAGAACGTCTCAAAAAATTATTGCACATGATCGGGCACGACGATTTCGGACAGATCTTCATCACCGATACCGATCTGGAAAGGTTGCAAATGATTTTTACCCTCATGCCGCAGGTTGGTGTAAAATATTTTTCCGTCAATCAGGGAACAATTCACGAACTTTGATCCCATGCGCCGCTCCAACGAACAATCCATCAAAGAAGTGATCAGCGAAATGTTTGAACAAAAACGTTTCAAAGGCAAACTCGCTGAAGTTGATGTTATCGGACATTGGGAAGAACTGGTAGGACCGCTGATCTCGCGCCAGACCGAAAAGATCTATTTTGCCCAGGGCAAACTTTTTTTGCATATCACCTCTCCGCCTTTGCGCCAGGAACTGAGTTATTCGCGCACCAAGCTGGTACAGATTGTAAACGATTACGTGAAGCAGGAATTGATCACGGATGTGGTGGTGCGGTAATCACTTAGGTGATTAAACTTTTCGGGTTTAAGTTCTTCTTCTGATCTTAACTGCTTTCAACATTTCGTTATCTATGCGTGAATCGCGCAGAATTTCAAATCCATGTTTTACATAAAACGCTAAAGGTGATTTGTAATGTTCGCCATTTTCCTTTTTATCGTTATTGTGATCGATTACCCAACCGTAAAAATCCGTTAAGTCTTCTTTCAACCTGTTTATAAGTAGGGTTCCAAGGCCCTTTCCCTGCTGCTGCGGATGTACTATTATAGAAAACCGTACTTCCTTGTCTTTCTCAAAAGCAACGGCCCACGCAACAATATCTTTATGCTCTCCTTCGATCAGATAATGATGAACGTTTTCGGCTCCGTCCAATAAAATTCCAAACCGGTCTTTCAGGTTTACCGGGTATTCGTCGTTCCACAATTGATTGATTTGCTGAAACTGAAGTGTTGTTAACCTTTTGGTCTGAATGATTTCCATTTTACTAATACGTAACCAATATAGCTAAGTCGAATCAGAAATGAATGTGAAAATCCGTTCTCGGACTTGTAGTCCGTGAGTTTTCACCCGTTCTCGCGGACTTGCAGTCCGTGAGCTCTTGCTTTCCATGCATAACATCCACTTATTATTCATTCTTTCGTTTCGCTTACATTTGCCGCATGTCGTCCCACCATTTCGTAAAAGAAGGCCAGGAGCCTGCCCTCATCATTGCCAATGGCGAAGCCTGTTCGGGTGAACTGCTCGGGCAATTGCTGGAATGGAGTCCGTTGGTAGTTGTACTCGATGGCGCCATATACCGCGCCCTCGATCATCAGATAAAAATTGATGTGGTGCTCGGCGATTTCGACCGGGCCATCGATATAGAAACGCTTGTGAAAGATCAGTTCCCGATTGAGATCGTGCATACGCCGGATCAGAACAAAACCGACTTGCACAAGGGCATCGAATTTCTGATCGAACGCGGATACAAAGCTGTAAATATTATTTGGGCTACGGGCCGGCGTGCCGATCATCACCTGGCTAACCTTACCGAAATTGTGCGTTACAAAGACCAGATTCAGATTGTGCTCATCGACGATTATTCGCGTGTGTTTGTATTGCCTCCACAGTTTGAAAAATGGTATGCCAAAGGAACTCCGCTTTCCATCATTCCCGTAGGAACAGCAGGTGGAGTAAACACGTCCGGATTGAAATACGAACTCACCAACGATACGCTTGTGCTGGGCGAACGCATCAGCAGCAGCAACGAAGCAAATGAGGACGGATTTGTTAAAATCAGTTATACATCAGGACATTTGCTGATGATGGAGTGTCACGACTAAAAACTTCAAATGAAAGTAGAAATCTGATACTCCGTTCTCGCGGACTTGTAGTCCGTGAGTTCTCACAACTAATCTAAAACTTATCCGTTCTCGCGGACTTGCAGTCCGTGAGTTATTCCAACTTACTTCCGCTAATGTATACTCGGTTCTCGGACTTGCAGTCCGTGAATTATTCCAACATACTTCCGCTAATGTATACTTACAGTCCGTGAGCCCGTTCTCGCGGACTTGCAGTCCGTGAGCCATACAACATCCCTCTTCCTTTAACAAATCGGCATAACCTTTATCGGACTATCCTCGCAAGCTGAACTTAAACGGTAATGTTGCGGCCAACTCACCATTCCGGTTTTAACCGGATTCATATGAATATAATGCTGCTTTTGCAAAATAAATTTCATGGAATACAATTCAACCGGATAATTGCCTTCCTGCCAAAATTGATGATGCATTGCTCCTTTGCTATCTCTGTAGCGAAATCGCTCCATCATCCACTCCCTTCGACTCTCACCTAGATTGTCCTGAATCTCTTTTATGATAAGCCTGGCCGTATGTCTTTTCATATCTCGTAAAATGTCACTCAGGTTGCCATCGGTACCGGCTATCATGTGTATATGAGTAGGCATGATCACATACGAATAAACATCTAAACCTTTGCTTTGCTGACAATATCTTATGCTATCCAGAACAATATTGACATAGCATTCGCGCGTAAAAACATCCACCCAATCTTTCACGGTAAGTGTGATAAAATAGTTTCGATTGGGCTCTATTTTGAGGTATTCCGACATGAATCATTGACAAAATTAATTGCAATGATTGGCTATACTATGTGTTTCTTATTCTTTTCTAAGATAACATATCTACTTATTAAATACTTTGCTCGTTGTTGAATCTGCTCACGGACTGAAAGTCCGCGAGAACGAGTTCGATATTAATATATCGTCCGTCTAATTATTTGGCTCGTTGTAGGTAAAGCTCACTGTCTGAAAGTCCGCGAGAACACGTTCGATGATAATTTATCGATCAATAAAGAATTGGTCTTTAGTTGAACAACTCACGGACTGAAAGTCCGCGAGAACGGCACTAATTGATCTTCGCCGCAATCGGGTTCTTCAATCCTTTCATACTGGTAATCTCGGCCTTCAATGATCCTACCCAGATTTCAGATTTAACCAACAGCGGAATTTTGTTTTCATCGTCGGTTACCCACATGGTAATGGCTTCTGAATCTTTGAACACGCGGCCCTGAATTACCTGCGGACGAACTTTCAATGCCCTGAATTTACCTGCATCCACTTCTATGGTTTCGCGTCCCAGGAATTTGAAACGGAATTCGTAGTTTTTGTTATCGAGGTAAAACGTCACCGGAAACACATCGCCGGGTTGCGCATTGGTCATGTCGAGACTGCGTGCAAAATAAATCGAAGAAATAATATCCTTGGTTCCTTCGGGGATAGTGGTATTGCCTTTGCGGCTGGAAGCGGTACGGCGACGGTGATCGAAGATGATAAAATCGGAATCGGTGTATTTGCCTTCCTTCACTTTTTTGGTAGCTTTCCACGGAACCAACGCTTCCACATCCAAATAACTTTCAAATTCGTCTTTTACCTTAAACATCATATCTACCAATCCTGTAGATTTTCCATGCACTTTGATATAATACGTAGAACGGTCGTTCACCATCACAGGTTGATCAGCCACTTCAAAATAGGCATTGCCTCCATTCAATAAGCCATAGTGAATGCGGTAGGTCAGGCGTTCACCAAAAGTAAAGGCATTGTTCTTCATGGGTTTCAGATCGTACAATACCTCATCGGCCGGCGTCGGCGGCAGATCCTGGTTTTGACCGGTAAGAGCGGTCAATACAAGTAAACTGAACAAAATATACTTTTTCATGATAGTGGAGATTGTTGGGTAAATCTATTCAAATCCTATGCCAATTAAATGGTAAATGTAATTCCCTGTGCCAATGGCAGCTCTTTTCCGTAATTGATCGTATTGGTCTGGCGCCGCATATAGGCTTTCCATGCATCCGATCCCGACTCTCGTCCTCCCCCGGTTTCCTTCTCGCCCCCAAATGCACCGCCAATCTCGGCTCCCGAGGTCCCGATATTTACATTGGCAATGCCGCAATCGGATCCCCCTTGCGACAAATATATTTCTGCTTCTTGTAAGTTATCGGTAAAAATAGATGAACTTAAGCCTTGTCTTACTCCATTCTGCAATGCAATGGCTTCCTCCAGACTAGTATAACGCATTAAGTACAAAATTGGTGCAAAGGTTTCGGCCTGCACAATGTCAAAATGATTTTCGGCTTCGCAAATGGCAGGCTGAACATAGCACCCGCTTTGGAATGCTTCACCTTCCATTACTTTTCCTCCAAACAAAATTTTTCCACCTTCCTTCGTCAGTTGCTCCAGTGCTTTTGTGTAGGCTTCCACTGCTGCTGTATCAATCAGCGGACCAACCAGATTTCCTTCAAGGGGATTGCCAATGGTCAGTTGTCCGTATGCTTTGATCAGTTTTTCTTTTACAGTTTCATATATGCTTTCGTGGATGATGAGCCGACGTGTTGACGTGCACCGTTGCCCTGCCGTACCGGCTGCGCCAAACACAACAGCCCGCATAGCCAGGTCGAGGTTGGCATGGGGTGAGAGGATGATGGCATTGTTGCCTCCAAGTTCCAGTAAACTCTTTCCAAGACGGGCGCCCACGGTTTGCCCCACTATTTTTCCCATGCGCACCGATCCGGTAGCCGATACCAACGCAATGCGTTCGTCTTTGGCCAATATTTCTCCTATGCGATAATCTCCGTTCACCAAATTGAAAATGCCCTCAGGCAGGTTATTTTTTTTGAGTACCTGCGCCGTCAAATTTTGACAAGCCAGAGCCGAAAGCGGTGTTTTTTCGGAAGGTTTCCAGATGCACACATTGCCGCAAACCGCAGCCAGCATAGCGTTCCAGCTCCATACCGCTACCGGAAAATTAAAAGCCGAAATAATTCCCACAATCCCGAGCGGATGCCATTGCTCCATCATGCGGTGATTGGGGCGCTCGCTCGCCATGGTTAAGCCATACAACTGCCGAGACAAACCCACGGCAAAGTCGCAGATATCGATCATCTCCTGCACCTCACCCAATCCCTCCTGATAAATTTTTCCCATTTCATAACTCACCAGCGAACCCAGGTCTTCTTTGTTGGCGCGCAATACATCGCCAAACTGACGGATGATTTCGCCCCGACGCGGTGCCGGTAAAGCACGCCACTCCACAAAAGCCTGTTGAGCCCGTACAATTACTTCCTCCACCTGCTGCGCATCGGAAAAAGTTACATTGCCGATGGCCTTTGCGTCAACCGGCGAATGAATGGTTTTGGACTGGGATCCGGCTGCTGCAAGCCACTGTATTCCGGTAGATGTTCCGGCATTGTCGGCTTTAATTCCCAGGCGGGATAAAACAGGTTGTATATTCATGGGGTTGCAAGTTAGGAAAAGTGCGCTTCTTGTGGCGTATTTCCTTTGTTAATTTACTGCTCAATAGGGTAAAGAGGCAAGTAACCCAATCATATTCCGGTATGTTGAATATGATAATTTCTACTATGATGCTTATGCCATTAAACGATCACTTTTCGTTTTGGATAACTATTAAAATGTCGGAGTAGTTTTGAGGTAAGTAATGGGTGGCAATGTCCCAAAGTATCTCATAGTCAATTCCAAAGTATTCGTGAGAGATGCGATTTCTTAAACGATACATTTCTTCCCATGGAATATGCTGATATTTTTCCTTTAAATGTTGGGGAATGTTCTTACTTGCCTCCCCGATGATTTCGAAGTTTCTTACTACAGCATCTACGGTCTTATAGTCCCATTTGAAATGTTCAAAATCAAGTCCGGCAATATATTCCCCGACTCTCTCCATGGAAAGTGCAATGTCTCTCAAATAAAGAAGTGGATCGCGATCCTTTGGTTTCAAATGTATTGAACTTGATTGAGTATGGACTGCTTTATATGTTCTTTCAGCGCATTTTTTGTAACAAGGTCAATGGGTATACCAAGTGCTTGTTCAAGAAATTGTTCCAGTGTAAAAAATTCCCACCCGATAGGTTTCGAAAACTCTACCAGTAAATCCAGATCACTGTCTTCATGCTGTTGGCCTGAAGCAAAAGATCCGAAATAGCCGATGCGACTAACGTGAAACTTATCAGTAAGTTCTGGTTTTATGCTTTTCAGTTTAATCTCTATATCTGTTCTCGACAACATATGTGCAAGTTAAGAAATTTTCTTTATATCAAGATGGATTCGTAATGAGGGAAATGTTGTTCTTCAGAAATTAATCTCCAGGAATGTTACAGTAAACACTTCCATAAAACATAATTTGTTACCCTTATTAAAGCATTATTATCAGCCTAATGCAACATCATTGCTTCATCCATTTTCTCACCACACCACCCACCTGAACGAGATACATTCCCTCAGGCAAATCTTTGATATCGATCCGTGTTTTGGTTTCCTGCATTGAACCCGATAAAATTTGCTGCCCCATTGCATTCAGCAAAACAAATATTTCGTTTGCTTGCATGCCTGTTGCTTCAATCGTGATGAAATGATTTGCCGGGTTGGGGTATATGGTAAAGCCACTTGTTGACTGCACCGCTACCATGCCGGTGGTTCCGCTCGAATTGGAGGGCACGGTAATATTGTAGCATTGCGTGCAGGATGATGGCTGACCGTTGCATTGCAGGCATACGCCATAAGTACCCGGAGTGGCATAGGTCACTATAGGTTCCGGATTAATAGTAGAGGTGTTTCCGTTTCCAAAATCCCATACAAAGGTGCTGCACGCACTGCCCACAATGGCAAAATTGGCCACCATGCTGTTGGTGGTAAAGTTGAATTTAGGTTTATCCAACAACGTTAAGTTGATCGTGATAATGCTGTCGCATCCGGAAGCATTGGTCAGAGTATCGGAATAGGTTCCCGAAGTGGTCCAGGTATACCTTGCGCTGGGCGAGGTGTAAGATTGACAAACCGAAGGACTCAGGGAAGCGAACGAAGCGGCGCAGGAATTGAACTGCAGGATAAAAATATCGTAATAGCCGGTATGTGTTAAATTAAAAACACCGGGACCTAAATCAAAATCCATCGTTTTGGAAAATACTCCTGTCATATTCACCATGCCTGAAGCATTCACGCTTATGCCTCTAAAGGCATTGAAGCCATTGCTATCGTTAAAACTTCTGGCCCATTCAAAATTTCCGGAAGCATTTAATTTACTTATAAAACCGGTGTTATTGCCTGGAATCGCCGTCAGGTTATATACACCGGGTCCCGGATCAAAATCTACCGTTGTACCAAATGTTCCGGCCATGTATACATTGCCCGCGGCATCCCCATTCATTTCATGGTAGCTCCCGCCAAAATTTTTAGCCCAGATAAAATTTCCGTTTGCAGTTAATTTTGATACAAAAATATTGTTTGGTGTAGCTGCAATGTTATAAGTAGAAGAGCCGGGATCAAAATCCACTGTCCCATCAAAGGTTCCACTTGTATAAATATTGCCTGTTGCATCCATGGTCATGGAGTAACATACGCTATAGGTTCCCTGAAAACTTTTGGCCCACACAAAATTTCCATTCATATCGAGTTTAGAAATATACGCATTGTGATAAGTTGATGCGGGTGTCAGGTTGAAAGTGCCTGCACCGGGATCAAAATCGCCCGTGCCTTTAAAACTACCCGAACTATATACATTTCCGAAAGAGTCAACCAGGATGGATCCTACACTCACATCGTTGGTTCCGGTTACGCTTTTGGCCCATACAAAATTTCCACCGGCATCCAGTTTTGAAATAAAAATATTGCCGTATACCGTTCCCGAAACAGCTGTTGCAGTCAGGTTGTAAGTTCCGGCACCGGGATCAAAATCCATCGTACCTTTAAACCCGCAAGTGGTAAACACATTGCCAGCGGCATCTACGGCAATATCCGAGAGCAGAAAATAGGATATGTTGCCATTGCCCGCAAAATTTTTGGCCCAGACAAAATTTCCATTTGCATCCAGTTTGACTATAAAGAATGAATTATAAAGGCCCCCTACTATAGCATTGGCTGTTAAGTTGAAGGTTCCTGCACCCGGATCAAAGTCTACCGTACCGGCAAATCCTCCGCAAATATAAACGGTCCCGTTGGCCCCTGCGGTGATTGAACCTGTATGAAGTCTACTTGAATTTCCAATGCTTTTGGCCCATACAAAATTTCCCTGTGCATCCAGTTTAGAAATATAGGCGTTGCTCCACCCGGCTACAGCAGTATAATTGAATACCCCTGGTCCCGGATCAAAATCAACGGTGCCATTATAATACCCTGTTGTGTAGACATTGCCCGCAGCATCCATGGCAATTTCCGACACTTCGTCGGCATTTACTGTACCTCCTATGGATTTAGCCCACTGAAAATCCTGGGCCTGTACAGTCTTACCCATGACCATGAGAGTGAGTAGTGTAATATGGAGTAGTTTCATGAATGTGGTATTAAGCTGTACAAGAGTATGGCTTAATCCTTATATATCCGGTTAATTCTGGAGATAGTGGGAATGTTGACACTGAATAATGATTGTAGAAATGGAAATAAGATGCGGGAGTTAATGAAATAAATGGTAGAGGTTGTTCGCTAATTGAAGCGGCCATGGACTGAAAGTCAGAGAACGCATTCTAAGAAGATTTATCGGTCATCTAAAGTATTGGTTGACGTTGAAATTGCTCACGGACTGCAAGTCCGTGAGAACGGGAAAAACAGAAAGTGAAAGAGAGGGAGAAAGAGTGTTCCTTAATATGTAACTTATTAATTGATTAAACTTTATCTACTATTGATCAGCTCACGGACTTAAAGTCCGCGAGAACGGAGTTTGTATCAATGATGATCCTATTTTTTTTTCTCCGCATAACGCTTTGCCCGAACAAATTCAACCTCCTTAGTAATTTCTTCTAATGAGATCGTCCTTGATGAAGCCTTCTTACGCAATAATGCAACTACTTTCATGAAACCATCTTCTGTATTTTCCTTCATCGAAATAAGGTTCAGATCAGCAAGGTCTTTTAGAAGCTTTGTAGCCTTTGGGTTCAATATATCTATCTGAAAAGTCATTGGAATTCAAAGATAATAGATTTTCCAAAAAATACCGGAGCAATCAGACATCGCGCCATACAGGGCTATTCCACCCTCCCCGTAATCACTTAATGGTTCTTAAACCTCATCATTTGTAAGCTCTGCGAGTTTATAACCCAACACCTCTTTCAATGCTTTGTCTTCCAGATCTTGTCTGAAAAAGGCAAATACTCCGGAAGAGCAGCCGAACCATACCAGCTATATATATCGTAGTTCAGAATTCCGCTTTTTATAGCCGGATCGGTTTGCATCATGGCGTTTGCTTCTTCGATAGAATTTAGGTTGTTTAAAATAAAAATGCCCCGGTAACTGTTTTTATTCTTTCCCAAGGGTCCTGCTACAACCAGTTTATTTTCGGCCACCAGGCGGTAGATATTGTTCATATGACCTTCGAAACTTTTGCTTATAAATGCAGTGTCGGTAGTAGTGTTTGCGCCGGTTTTAAGGATGACCAAAAAATAGCCTTTCATGCCGTATTCATCTCCGCCGCATTTGTTGGCTAAGGTTTTGTCGTAATTGGGATTGTCTGACGGAGCATCTTTTTCTGCATTGGATTGCCCGAATGCCAGGTGAGTGATCACCAAAAATAATAGGGTAAAATATTGTTTCATTTTATAAAGTTAAAGTCAGTATCCAAAATTGCAAATTCAAAATTGTCTACCCATTGCCCGCGTATGGGTAATTTTTTTCTACATTGTCCTTCTTTGATCATGCCAACTTTTTCAAGCACTCTTTTTGATGCAAGATTCTCAACAGCACAACCCGCCTCTATTCTATGCAAATTCAGGACTGTAAAGCTGAATTGTAAAATCCTGTTTACTGCCTCTGTAGCAAAACCCTGATTCCAAAATTTTGGATGAAATTTAAACCATACTTCAGCATTTCTATAGGTCGGTTTTCCGATGTTTAAACCAATTAAACCAATAAACTCTTTTTCAATGTTCTCAGCACAAAAAACAAATTTCCTTCTTGGTAGCTCGTCTTGAGTAGCCAACCATTCGGAAATAAGTTGATGCGTTACTTCAATTGTGTCAGGAATTCCTAACGTATTAAATTTGTCTGTCTCGGGCGAAGAATGAAGCTCATGAATTTTTTTCAAATCAGCTAACAACAATTCTCTAAGTTTTAGACGCTCTGTTTTAAGTTCCATTTTTGTCTATAATGTATCATTACTAATTGCGTTAACTTTAGAGAATCAAAACCATCCATATCCTGCAATATAAACCTTGCGATTAAAAGCTGAAAATACTTATTCTGTAAAACAACGCCCGTTTAAACCCCAAATATTAACTGGTACTTAATTTCAATTCGTCCTGGCTTATTCTGAAAATGACTGAAATGTTTGTCCATTATAACGATATAGTCCGCAATTTCGCGTCCCAATCCAAATGTTTCCGTTTCTGTCTTCCAGCATACTCCAAACCGAATATTTACCCAAACCTTTTTGAGTGCTGAAATTTTCAAATGTTTTTCCATCGTAACACCATATTCCTCCTTCAGAATCTATTGTTCCGGTTCTTTCTTCTCCGCTGAACCAAACTTTGCCTGATTTGTCAACTAAAACAGGATTTCCGATTCCTGTCTTTTGAGTATAATTTGTAAAGCCTTTATCCTTAAAAATAAAATTACCGTGGTTTCTGCCACCAAACCAAATTTGTCCAATCTTATCTTCCACCATATACCTGATCCACCCATCTCCATTTGGTTTTGAACTTTTAATCATTTTTCCATCGAACTGTATTACTCCTTCTGATGCGATGGGGCCGGAACCCATCCAGATTATTCCGTTGCAATCTTCCAGGAAGCATTGTATCCATTTAAGCTGAAGATTTTGGTTGTTTGAAATGTTGTCATTATCCAAAAATCGGCTAAACGACTTTCCGTTATAACAATATAAGTCTTGTGTAGTACCGAACCAGATTATTCCGCTTTTATCTTGCATCATACTCCAAACCGAATTTTTCAACAACTGTTGCAATGATGTTCCGATACCGCTTGCGTTGGAAGTTGTAAATGGAATTTTTGAAATGGTCTTCCCATTGTAACGGCAAACCCCATCGTCTGTTCCAAACCAAATATTTCCCGATTTATCTTCCAGAATCGACCAAATTGAATTGTTACTCAGTCCGTCCTTTTCTGTGAATTGGGTGAATACATTTCCGTCATAACGGTAGACCCCTTCGCCAGAAGTTCCGAACCAAAGATTGCCATCCTTATCCTGAAGACTACAATGAACGTTTTGATGTTCGGTTGTACCTTGGGTTTTGGTCAGTTTAACATTCTTACTGGTAAATGATAATTGCTCAACAAAAGCTTCGCTTCTTTGCTCACCAGTGGTCTGACCGCTGCAAGATGAGAAGAAAATTATTGTCAACAGTATAGAGAGAATTCGATTCCTGATTTTGCGTATTGTCATTTGTTGCTTTTGCCGGTTAAAACTTTCAAGTCGTTTCGCGTTTGCACGCTGTTGTTGATGGTTGCCGCTAATTACTGAGTGTAAAAAAAACTATCCACAAACTGCAATATAAAACTTACGAAGAATAATGAAAAATGCAACATACAGTTCTGAAGTTTGAAATGTTTCAGTCAACACAAACTTAAAATATGAACTATCTCCGCTTGCAGATGCTATTGGACCAGAGCGATCCTGGCTTTATTGGGAATGAAGAAGAAAGAGATTGTGCTAACAGGTAGCTCGTTTAATTACTAAATATTTTGCTAACTGTTGAAACAGCTCACGGACTGAAAGTCCGCGAGAACCTGGTATATACAATCGCTGAATAGTTGAAAGAGAAACAGAAGGAGAAAGAGTGTGCCTGAACATGTAACTTATCAACCGATTAAACTTTATCCGCTGTTGAAAAAGCTCACGGACTGCAAGTCCTCGAGAACGTCGTTTAATTACTAAATATTTTGTTGGTTGGAGAAAGAGCTCACGGACTACAAGTCCGCGAGAACCTGGTTCATTGGAAATGAAGGAGAAAGAGATTGTGCTAACAGGTAGCTCGTTTAATTACTAAATATTTTGTTCTCCGTTGAAACAGCCCACGGACTGCAGGTCCGCGAGAACGTCGGATCACAGATTGCTTTTAATTTCATTGAATCTTTTTGTTGCTAATTCACTGGTTTTTCCTTTAAAACAAAAGTCCATTTTTGCCAGTTGTCTGTTAGGATTTTCTATTAATATTTTGTCATCCTCAATGTTACTTTCAAGCAGTTTAAAGGCCATTCTAAACCTCTTATCGCCATTTGCTTTTTTATAAAACGATAAAACAAATGTGTAGTAGAATAGATTGTACCTGAAAAAAGGAAATTCGGTTTTATTGAATAAAGAACCTATTCCGAAAAGGCAAGGACCAATTGGTTTTTTATGTTCCCAGTGCCATAATAGAAATTCTACCGCTTTGTTAATTTGTTGGCTGGCATCGCTTATGTCGATAAAGCGAAATGCATCTAATGCTTCTAATGTCGGCCCCGGATTAGAATGATTTGTCTCCTGACCCTTTCCAAAACTATACTTGTTACATTTCCAGCCACCGTCATTCTCCTGAGTCGAGAACAAATGTTCAAATGTCTTTTTTAGTCTTTTATCTTTTGCATACCCTAAATAGCACAATACCCTTAAACACCCTATTGTGTGACATGGGTAAATTGCACCTGATTTAGAAATTCTGAAACGACCATCTGGTTGCTGATGCTCAAAAATTAGTTTAGCAAGATCTTTGATTACTTCGTCTTTCCTGGTGAAGCCTAACTCATTTAAAATTATTGAAACATCTTTTGTAGAAAAAGGACTTCCCTTACCAATATTATTGTCTTCTCCAGCCCACAAGTCAGAACCATTGACATGCCTTTTGGACATGATGAATGTGATGTCATTTTTGTATTTTTCTTTTAGTTTCATGGTCGCCTAACTATTGCATATAACGGCAGAGTGAGAAGAAACTGTCCACAGTCCGCTTTGTAAAGCTTGAGCTTAAAAATGGGAAAAGCAACTTATAGTCTTTCTAAATATCGGGATGTTTCAGTTTCGTTCCTGCATTGATGTTAAAGGTCCCGCGCCTTGCGTATTTAAGCGATATTGGATTCATTGGAAATGAAGGAGAAAGAGATTGTGTTAACAGGTAGCTCGTTTAATTACTAAATATTTTGTTGGTTGGAGAAAGAGCTCACGGACTACAAGTCCGCGAGAACCTGGTTCATTGGAAATGAAGGAGAAGAGATTCTGTTAACAGTTAGCTCGTTTAATTACTAAAGATTTTGTTCGCTGGTGAAATGGCTCACGGACTGCAAGTCAAAGAATTGAAACTCCTTCTCCCTCTGTTTCTCTTTCTGAATTACAGCATTTGAATTGCGCTGCCGGTTGAATTTTTTTTGATATACAGAATAGACATATGGATACAGAAAGGAGTAGAAGAAAGAGAAAGAGAAACAGAAAGTGAAAGAGTGTGCCTGAACATGTAAATTATCTACTCATTAAACTTTATCCGCTATTGAAAAAGCTCACGGACTGCAAGTCCGCGAGAGCGTGGTTACTTAATGTGTGTTTATTACAGATCTACTGAAGCACTATTTTTTTGGTCACCGAACCAAAATTGCCGGTGATGGTTACAAAATACAATCCCCTTGCCTTCGAATCCAATTGAACTGCTAACAGATTACTCCCAACTGAAATTTGAAACAGCTTTGTCTGTAGCAGTTTTCCAGTCATGTCTGTAATTTCTACCAGGAAATTACCTGCCCCTGCAGATTCATAGGCAACAGTAAATTTTTCGTTCGTGGGGTTGGGATATACCTGAATGTCCATTTCATCGGCAGTAACAGCATTCAATCCTGCAGTCCGTATAGTTTCTTTGACGGCAGCATAGGCATTTATTTTGCCCGCACCCCATAAGGATGGATCGGGGGTCAGCGTTGTGAAATTATCTTTGATTGCCGTTTTATAGAGGATCTCCTTGATTCTTTCCGGTGAAAGCGTTGGATTCATTTGGAGCATCAAGGCTACAATGCCTGAAACTACAGGACTTGCAAAGGATGTGCCTTGCCCGATTCCATAATAATAGATCCGGCTGTTACGCGGTGATAGATATTTTGATACTGCAAAGGATGCATATTCCGGACCACCGGGTAAATAAATGGGATCATAGGAACTTGTTGCACCCGCAATCATACCACCCGGTGCAGTAATGTCGGGTTTCATGTTGCCGTTTATATCGGGCCCGTGACTTGAGTATGGTGCCAACGTCCCGTGCGCGGTATAAGCCGGATTATACAGTACAACATTGTTCACCGTCTTCCAATAGATCTTACTAACGCTGGCACCCACTGTGATTGCAGATTTTGTGCAATTCATTTCTCCAATGGTATAATCATCATCTCCGTCGGTCATTCCTGTTCCGTTTCCTGAAAATTCGCCGTAATAGGTATTCCAGGATGTATCAAAATATTCCTGCCACAGATGAACATCACCCGAAGTTGCAAAGGCACTCAGCAGGAGTGTATCTTTTGTTTTTGTGAATATTTCAAAGGTAGCATGCGGCTTTTTGTTGTATTCCTGCTCTTTGGTGGTAAGGGTGATAAAACAGGTATCGTTATCAGAGCCAATCAGAAATAAATCTTTCACCGAGTTGTCTAAACAATAAACAGCTGAACTATTCATCACAGAACCATTTTTATACAGCGCAAACTTCAGGCAAAATGATTTCAGGCTATCGCCCCATATATCTATATAGTTTTTATGAAGACCATTGTCTACCGTTAAATTTGGAATAAGCGTATTGAATACGGTGTCTGCGGGTGTAAATGATTTTTTTGCATGCACCTTTGTCCCACCCAAATTCATGGCTGCAAATACCAGAATCTTGCCGGAACCGGTAAGGTTATCGCAGGCTTGTGCAAAAAGGGATGTACCATCGCGGGGACCTACCAATGAGCCCAGACTTACATTGATTACCACAGGTTTTCCAACCGACTTTGCATAGTTGAAGGTATAATTGAATCCATCAATCAGTGTGGTCATATTGATGGCTCTCCAATCCAGGTAAGTGGTAGGACCGGTAATCATGACCAGATCCGCTTCGTATGCAATACCACGGTAGAGCCCTTTGTCTTTGCTCCCGACACCAGATCCCGCAGCCATGCTTGCCACCATATTTCCATGAGAACCCTGCCTGGTATCATCATACTTTTGGTTCAAAATACTTGTGGTATCCGTGAACTCAGCTCCATAAGCATAACCGGCAGGAGGAGTTCCGTTCAGCGATTGATTCCACACACGTTGAATTCTGGAGAAGGAATACGCAGTATCATAAAATGCAGGGTGGGTATAATCAAAGCCATTATCAGAGATCCCTACCACAACACCTTTACCTGTACCGGGCAGATTTAATCCTATGCCTTTGGTCACCGAATCTGTATGCGTATAATATTTGACTGAATCCATCCATTGTCGTACAGGTCGGTCAAGTTCAATGTATTCAATGCCTGAAAGTTTAGTTAACTCCACCATACTCTCTTTAGGAATGCGCAGTGTCCAGATATTGCCTGCCCTGGTGCCTACCATTACTCCCAATTGATTCAACCGGGTTTCATCTATAGCATTTGAAACTTTAACAAATGCACTCAGGTATTCAATACCATTGGATTTGTATAAAACAGCAGCTCTATTTTTCTCAGGAGCAACTTCCATGTTATGCAACCATTGCATCAGGTTTGCCGAAAATCGTACATGATCCGTTTGCGCTTGCAGCTTTACCGATGTGAGAAACAAAAGTAAAAACAGTATTATTCTTTCCATGTGGTAAATGAATTGAATGATGTAACTTAAATTGGTTGTATCAGTTCGCGACTACAAGAATTTGGGGAAATTTACCACAAATGTTGATGCGGAAAACCAAACTTTGATTAACCAATAATGTGTCTGCGGAGCACTGAACCGCCACTGTTGCCAAACACGAGGTATTAGCAGGCCTCATACAGTTTTGTTAAGCCTGTTAATAAAATACTTTTCTGTAGTCTTGTCTGTAAAACACACATAACAACCCTTCATACCTCTTGTCATAAGTATACGGTAAATATTTCTGATCATTTTACAAAGTCTGTCTGGGTCGCCTTTGAGGCCTTGCTTGCCTTTAGAATCCTTGTACGAATCCCATTCAGTATAAAACTCATTGCTTTGATCATTAAATTTCAAATCATTTCCCACAATTATTCCGACATAATCAAATTCAAGACCCTGGGATGTGTGAACACAACCAACCTGGTTAATTCCTTCATTGCTTATTGCCCATGTTGTTCCAACATTCCTTGAATTCCATGGCATCTCAAAATTTAATTCTGGAATTTTCACATCATTGACTTGAGCATTTGAATTTCCTTTATTCTCTGGCGTCCATTCCCATGCGTACCCAGCTAATATTCTAGCATTGAATCCTAGTTCTGATTTCAATTTAATCAATTTCCTTAATTCATTGGGGTTTTCGAAAATTTTGAATTCAAAATCCTTTTTATCCCATCCATCAAAATTTGCAGTATCTTTAATTTTAAGCACATCATTAATCCAATTGATGTATCCATCAGCTCCAGAACATCTAAATTGCGCCTTTAACTCCAATTCCACTAATTCAGCATTGTATGTTTCAGAAACTCTTTTTATTTCAGTTAGAGAACCAATATCTTCTGGCCTAATCATTTGGTCTTCATCAACAAAAAAGATACTTACTTTCGCCGCATTAATAATATCTTGTATTTGATTCTTCCCCTTATACATGAAGGCGGATTCGTTCTTCAGCCTATGGGCTTCGTCAACTACAATAGTGTCAAATACGTTTGAATTTGCACCAAAATATTTTCCCGAACCAGTTAATAGAAATTTAGCTCTAGAAGTATCCTTTCCTTGAGTTAATTTATCCAACATCACCTCTCTAAAGGACGCATTAGGCGCAACAAAGACAACGTTTTGTTTATGTTTTAAAAGTCCTCCAAGTAAACTCATAGAAATCACAGATTTGCCAGTACCAGGGCCCCCATTAATTAGAATAACAGTTTTATTTGTTGAGTTTTTGGCGAGATCTAAAGCGATTTCATATGTTACCTTCTGCTCTTCTAATAAATGGAATTCTTGATTACCTTTAAATAAACTAGTTACATGGTCTATTAATTTCTTGCTAGGTCTAATATTTCCTGATTCAATTTCATAGAGTATTTCCTTACCATCACCAAAACCAACATGTTGCTTAATGAAGAATTCCAACTTTTCATAATCATCTTTAAAATATAGTGGTGAATCCGAAATTACATCCTTGTAAATAACATCTTTTAAGGGTTCAGGGTTTTGTTCTGGATAGTTGTGCAAATAAGCACAAGAAAAAGGAATCAAAGTGCTGTTATAGACATTTTCATTATAGTCCGAAAGAAATCCCTTATACGAAGATGCTTGATAAGAAGGATGAGTTGAATAATTCCCTGAATAGTACTTGGTTAAAACTAAGTCATTCTTTGCTGTACTTTGTGCTTCTTTCCATTGCTTTAATTCAATGATGATGAATTTTTTCTTACCAGTAGCATCTTTTCCAGAAATAATAAAATCAATACGCTTTGATGTAGACGGTAAACCAAACTCAATCATTACACCACAGTCCTTAGAAATATTTGATCTACGAATGATTTTGCCCATAAATTCCATTGAATTAATCCATGAGTTATCTTCTTTGTCATTGAATTTTGTTTTTCCTGATTTTTGAAAGTAAGCTTCTTTTATTCGATCAGATATTTTATTAGAATCTACATCTACTAAAAAACCTTCAGAAGAATTGATGTAGACTATCATAATTCATTATACTTTTTAGCTGTTCCCTTTGCTTTATCAACCGGGTATTTTTTGCCATTTTTCTTAATCTTCTCCAGCACAATTTCCTTTACATCAAATTTATATTTTTCAGCGAGCAGGAACGCGAAGGCAAATACATCTGCTAATTCCTCTTTCACCTTTTCAGGATTGGTTTCATTGGCATTTTTCCAAAGAAATAACTCTAAGAGTTCACCAGCCTCTACATTTATAGCTAAGGCGAGATCCTTTGGATTATGAAACTGTTCCCAGTCTCTTTCATTTCGGAACTTTAAAAGTGCTTCAATTATTTCTTCCATAATCTGTCTTATTGCCAGGTTTAATTACGTCTTAACGGTTCGCAACCTTGCGCAGTTGCCGATTGCGGAACGAAAAATTTTCAACCAAGATAAAAAATAATGCGAAAATAAATGCTGAATTTAAGGCTGATAACGGCAATTGCGCAAGATTGCTGTTATGCGTTCGTGCTAATTCTGATGTTGTCCGTTAGCGGCAATCCCCTTGTGAGGATTGCCATAACATTGCGGAGAGGATGGGATTCGAACCCACGGAACCCTTTCGAGCCCTGCTGATCTTCAGTCAGCCGCCTTAAGCCACTAATTGCTACCTCCGAGAACGTCAGCCTCTCTCGGAAGGAGAATCAATACTCAAATGTAGTCATTCAAACTTATTTTTAAAACAATTGTTACGATATTCAGTCTACAAGATTTGCAAATGGTCTGTGTCCAAATGTTGAAACAAATTGTCGGATTAGATTTGATTCAATTGTCCTTGGGTCTTCTGTCGGTAATGATTTCCAACATACAATCAAGTCTTTTGAACTCTTGAGTTGCCATATAAATCGACCTCCGTAATGTCCTATATTTTTTCCTTGTCCAAAACCGAAATATTGTTTTAGTCTTGATCTTAATGTTGCGCGACTGCTATCGCTACCCGCTTTACCGATATAAACAACAATAGTATTATCAACCCAATTTGATTCGAGTTCGGTTAATGAAACATTTGGCCTTTTTCCTTTGAAATGCCCACCAGAGCCGATAGTTAAAAAGTTAGTTGTTCTGTTGTCAAGATAAAGAATTAGATAGACTCCTTTTATATTTGGTATTATAGAAATGTCCCTAAACAAGTCATCCATCTTTATGAACCCAATAAATCCGTTTTTTTTAATTTCATCAATATCGGTGAAGTTCATTTTTGGGTCATTATAATTATGGTTGTGTTTGCGTTAACATTGGGCATAACGTATTGTGGCTAAAGAAGTTGGCGATTTCGAAGCACAAAGCATCATTTAACCACTGAACCGCCAATTTCTTGGAGTTGCAGTTATAGGGCGCTTTTTTCTTTTTTGATGTATAATTCAATGTCATAATTCTTTCGGTCAGATTTATAACTACTCCCACTTTTTGTAAACCCAAATTTTTCAAGGATATGTTTCATTGCTTTATTTTCTTGTCTAACTGTTGCATAAATATTTGTAGTATAACTTGACAATATTTCAACTAATTTTTTTCCATTACCTGAAATTAGACTTACTATCCAACCTAATTCAAATGTAAAGTCTTGTGAGTTTTCAGTGGTTTTAGAATTAGTAAAAACCTTTTCTTGTATTGATCATTTGGAATTTTCAATGCTCCAACGGCTTCTATATTTTCAGTGTTCGGTATGAAAATAATTATTGGGTCTTTTGCAATTAAGCCATCAAATGCATCTTCCTTAACTTCACCTGCGTCTCAATTACAACTTTTTTAAAATTTGTAACATCTAAGGCCGAAAATTCAGTCACTTTGCCAATTTGGTATTCAGTAATTCCTTTCATTATCTAGCTTTCTAGCATTCCTTTTATGAGCTGTTTCAAAAGTTCTTTTCGTGTTTCAACAAAAATTTCTTTTAAAAGATTTAGTCCGTGTTTTCTTGCCTTAGCCCAAAACTTAGAGAGTCTTTTAACAACTTGTCGCTTGCTTAATTGAGTCTGTTCAGTCTTTAATAAATTTGCCTCAAGAATTAATTCTTCAACTTCAGTCCGATTAGCCTCTGTTGAAGCGGCTTCAAGTTTTAAAATTGCATTGTCAAGATAACTGTCAATAAAAAGTTGTTTATCCAAGTCAAAAGATGCATAGTCTGCATCTTCGTCCACCAATTCAAATTGAGTTTCAAACTCTTTTTGATATGCTTCGGTTATTGGGTCGTCATAAATTGAATGAATTTTATTGTATTCATCTAGTATGTTTATCCAAGTGTCAAATTGCTTACTAACTGCCTCAATTGTTTGTTCGCTTCTATATTGCTCTGTTGTCTGTGCGTGCCTAGGTTTAAATTCACTCATGTATTTTGTCGAGTCCTTAGATGGATAAATTTTAAAGTAAAAGTCCGATTTGGAGTCATTGTCAATTAAAAGAAATAATGCATCTGTTTTTATTACAGGAGTAATCAATTGACGGTGATTGTCGATTTTTGGCTGAATCTCTTTCAGTAAGTTTAATGCAATATTTTTTTTCATTTGATGTCCTCTATTGTAGTATTTTAAAATGCCCTATAACGTTTGAGGGGTTTGCGATGGCGGGGTGAACAAGCACTACTGTTCATACGAAGCACAACACTTTCACTAACCACAAAAGTGTCAACGAAGCACGGAACCCCCGCTATCGCAAACGCCTTGTTAGCGGCTGGTTTATTTTTTTTCCATGCTTTCATTTAGTTCTTTTATCCTTCCCCGTATTTCTTTTGGGTCAATATGTTTATTAAGTAAATCAGCCTTTTGATAATACAGTAAAACATCTTTAGGTAAACTTGCCTTTCTATATGGGTTCACTTCCGCCTCCCAATCCTCATATTTCTTGTCCCCAAATCTTATAAATAATTCAACTAATCGTTTCATTTCACTATCTAAATTTCTGTCTATAATTTTGTCGCCCAAATTATTAAACTCGACATCGCTGATAATAATTTTTGGCTTCTTTTCATACCGTGTTAAACGCTCATCAATCTCTATTGCTTCTTTGTCACCCATATTAAATCTAATGTCCATTGCTTGCCACATATCATATTCCTTATTGTACATTATCCAACTGTCACTCCATTTTCCATAGAATTGAGCAGTATTTTTAACTACAAATCCCTGGAGACCGTCAGGTCCTCCTTTGATTTCAATGTCTCTAAGATTTGGAAAATAACCTTGGATTGTTTTGTCTTGAGTGTAAGCTGCAAAACTCTCTAAGAATAGTTTTTTAAAAGCATCAAAAAAGGCAATAACCTTGTCAACGGTTGGATAAAGAAATTCCTTTACGTCAAAGTAATATCTACCCACACCAGCAATACGTACAGGTTCGGTATCATGCAAACTGTAAGCATCTTCATTTAGACTATAAGCCGCATGAAAAAAAGAATTTCTGATGCTGGCGTGATGTTCGTCATTGAAAAATTGTAAAATTTTCTTCTTGTTACAATCGTCCAATATTTCGCTTACTAAACCTATTTTTTCACCCGTACCCAATAACCTGTCCTGTTTTTTTGTCTTCCAAAAAAAGTAAGAAGAACTATGATAACCTAGGGACACATTGCATAAGCTGCCGAGAATGTTATAAAAATCACTGTTCTCAAAAAATGTAGAATATATCATGCACGTCATACGTGTTTTCTTCTTCCCATCAAACTGCTGATATAATTCTTTATACATTTCGATTGCGTCAAACCATTCATACAAAGTATCATATTTTGCTTCCATACCCTTAAAATTGATAAGAGTTAATATGAACTCAAATTCATTCGTTGCTTTAGCTTCAGAAAATAATTCCTCTAATTCTGTTATTGTCTCTTCCATTATATGTTTCAGATTTTTGGTTGTTAAAGTGGTCGCAACTTACCACTAACGTTAGGGCTTGGCGTTGTGGCGGTATTCCGTGTTACGTCAGCCCGGATATGTTGCTGATCAAAGATATGAAGATGAAAATATATTCTAAAGCTGGGCTTTATTCGTCAGTTGGATATGT